>Ga0180431_10001205_pt1 | contig 36367 bp, 24 predicted proteins | sample SS_ome_11_FD_132459 | JGI IMG/M metagenome (GOLD analysis project Ga0180431, IMG submission 132459) | Hypersaline lake sediment archaeal communities from the Salton Sea, California, USA - SS_1_MS_1 metaG | ecosystem: Environmental > Aquatic > Non-marine Saline and Alkaline > Hypersaline >... | reverse complement strand
GGGCGAGCCTCTCCTCCTTCGCTTGCAGGTGGTTGCGAGAGCTACGGAGGACCCTACGTAGCCCTTGCAAGAGCCGATCGGCGTAGTACGGGCCGGCGAGCCAGACGTCGGCGGTCGCCCCCTATCAGTCTCTTCAGAGGCGTTCCCGTTTCCCGGCTCCAGGCCACGCCGCCGTTGGCCCCGGACACGAGCACGGCCTTTACAGCCCACGGCTCCCCGAATCCCTCCGGGTGTCCCTTCCCTCCTGTAACTTTTCCCCTCCCTCTTCCGTTCAAATCGATGGATCTGCGACGCGTGGACCCTTCTGGGAGGTGAGCCATGGGATTCTGCGAGTTCCTGGGGGCGGCGGACTTCTCGGCGTTGCCCGACGACATCACCTGGTTCGACATGATCCTGGCCTCGGGGATCTTCGGCCTGGCGGTCCTGCTCCTCTGCCTGGTGCTCCTGGGTCTCGGGATCTTGGGCCTGCTGTCGAGGCCCAGGCCGAGGCTGTCCATCGCGCTGGGCTGTCTGGGTTTCGTCCTCGGCATCGTGGGCGCCTACTTCGGCTACAACGTGGCGGACAGCTACATCCTCCAGAGGGGGGGATGGGCCAAGGTGGATCCCGTCGAGCTCGCGGACGCGGCGGCGTTCACCATGGTGCTGGTCTATCTCGGCCTCGCCGCCCTGGCCCTGGGTCTCCTCTCCGCCCTGACCCGGGTGCTGCGCGGAAGCGGCGAGCGAGGGGAGGCGGCCGCCGCCTAGACACGCGGCTTTCAACCACCAAGACACCAAGCGGAGCCCTGATGCGTGACGAAGTCTCTGCATCAGGGGCACGAAGCGGTGATCATCGCCGCAAGCGCGTCGGGAAAAGAGAGAATCCGGTTCTTCGAAGGATTCATTTCGCCCTCCATTTCTCCTCGCGACGTCGGACCAGGTCCAGGACGTCCTCGACCGTTTCGGCTTCGAGGCAGCGTTCGACGAACTCCTCTGGCGCCGCTGGCCGAGCACGGCATCCTCACGAAGGTCGGGCTCGGGGTGCTCCTCTACGCCGGCGCGATGCTGGCCTGCCAGCTCCTGTTCTGGCTGGTCGTCACGCCCTTCGTCATCATGGCCTCGAAGAAGTACCGCTTTTGGGTGACAAACCGCCGGGTCGTGACGCGCTCGGGCATCGTGGGCTACAAGATCTCCTCCATTCCGCTTGAGCGGATCGCGGACGTCACGGTCTCTCGCAACGTGATCGCGATGATCGCGAGGACGCCGCTGGTCGTCATCCGGGACATGGCCGCGAACTCGAACTGGCGGGGTCCTCGGTGGATCGGGGTGGACGACGCCGAGCAGGTGCAGCACGACATCCTGGAGGCGACGGCGGAGGTCAACCGGGCGGGGCGGGCGGTGTAGAGGAATTCATCTTCGGCGAGGCGGTGGCGGACCGGAACCCGAAGTCACCGGCACCCTTATACGAACCATCTCGTCAGAAGTGAACTCACTTTTCGAGGAACAGGCGGGAAGAAAGAGGCCACACGCGAGAAGCACGACACCCGGAAGGGACAGGAGTTCGTTTATACTCATTCTGAAGGGTCTCCGTGTCGGCGCGCACCCATGATAACATCCCTACTGTTTTTGACGATCATGTGACCGATCTCTTCGCGGCTTATTATTCGGAAATCCCTCAATTCCGACTATATTGCAGTAAATTGCATTTTGGTCTTGACTTTTCGGCAGCATATTGCATGATAGTCGCATGGAACGTATGCAAGAAAAATCGATCCGCCTGGACCTGGATCGAAAATACGTCTTCATCACCGGACCCCGCCAGGTCGGGAAGACCACCCTCGCAAGGAACGTCGCACGGGCGTGGAAGGGTTCCGCCTATCTCAATTTCGACGCCGACCGGGACCGTCCGGTCATTCTGCGGCAGTCGTGGGACCGGAAGGCGCCGCTCGTGATCCTCGACGAGGTCCACAAGCTCAAGAGATGGAAGCGGCGTCTCAAGGGGGTGTACGACACGGAAGGCATTCCTCCCCGGATCCTCGTCACGGGAAGCGCGCGCCTCGATCTCTACCGCCGGGGGGGAGACTCCATGGCGGGCCGGTACTTCCTCCACCGGCTCCATCCGTTTTCGGTCCGCGAGCTCCGCGGTTCTGATGCCCCGCGGGGGATCCTGGATCGCCTGATCCTTCTCGGCGGATTCCCGGAGCCGTACCTTTCGGGAAGCGAGTCGGAGTCGGCGCGCTGGCGCCTGCAGCACTTGGAGAGGATCGTGCGGGAGGACATCCAGGATCTCGAGCCGGTCCGGGACGTGCGCTCGCTCCTGCTGCTCGTCGATCTCTTGCGTGAGCGCGTGGGTTCGCCCGTCTCGTACGCTTCCCTCGGAAGGGATCTCGAGCTGTCTCCCCACACCGTGAAGCGCTGGATCGAGGTGCTCGACCACATGTACGTCCTGTTCCTCGTGAGGCCGTGGCACCGCAACGTGGCCCGCGGGATCCTGAAGGCGCCGAAGGTCTACTTCTACGACACCGGCGCCGTTGCCGGGGGGGAGGGGGTCCGCCTGGAGAACGCGGTGGCCGTGTGCCTGAGGAAATGGCTTCACTTTCTCGCGGACACGCGGGGTCGATCAAAGGATCTCTTCTACATCCGGGACAAGGAGAAGCGGGAGGTGGACTTCGCCGTGGTGGAAAAGCAGCGGCCGAGGATGCTCATCGAGGTGAAGCGCTCCGACACGGCGGTCTCCCGCGCGCTGGCGCATTTCTCGGCGAGATTGAAGCCGGACGAGGCCCTGCAGCTCGTCCAGACGGCTTCCCGTCCCGAGACCGCCGGAAGCATCCACGTGCGCCCCGCTGCGGACTGGCTGGATTCGCTCGACGCGTGACGCGGACCTGCGTCGGGACGGGCGCGAAGGTATCCGCGCCCCGTGCAGCGATGACCCGCGTTACTGCCGGCTGGAAGCCGGCGGTCCCACCCGCGGCGGGCAAATCCCAAATCCCCCCGCCGTCGCTTGTTTGGCCGGGGCGGGAGCTATGGCGGGCCTTCGGAAATCTACAATCCCAAATTCGTAATTCCTAAATCCCCTCTGCGTCCTTGGCGTTTTCCCCCCTCTCTCTCCGTGCCTCCGTGACTCGGTGGCTTCATGTCGTATTGACGAAGAACTGGATCTCGGTCCGGTACTTCCGCTCGTTGCCCTTGAACAGCATGCCGGGCCCCTTGAGGTAGACCTCGCGCGAGGGGACGACGACGTCGAGACCCTTCTCCTTGACGTGGTCCGTCAGGCGCCGGTACCCCTCCTTGAGGGTCTCGTAGGGTACCATCCCAGTCCCTTATCCTGACACCCATGATAAACTTCTGAAGGTCTACCGGGAAGATCCGCGGATCGAGTCGCTGATGCCAAAGGGACGCATGCCCAAGGAAGAAGAGGGGGGAAGCATCCCCCGGGAGGTCCTGGATCACGCCCTGGCCCTGCTCGAGGAGGAACCTGACAGGTCCATGACGGTGCTCGCCGACCGGTTGAACCGGCGGACCCCTTCGAATCCGCCGATCACGCGAAGTTCCCTCCGGCAAACGGCAATGGAACCGCCGGATTACCGACTCGCCGGCCTGCCAACTCGCTGACAGAGTCGCGGGCGCGAGCCCGCGAGCCCTGCAGGGACCGTTCGGCAATGCTCGGAACGTCTGCCGGCGTCGTCCCGTCGAAAAACGAACAACGGCGCCGCGGAAAACGGACGATATTTCACGGCCGGCGATGGACAGCCGTCGCCGCGCGCCCACAGCGGCCAGCCGGCAGCCGGTTGTCCGTACCCCGCGTATCGGGGCGGGCACGGGGGGCCTTCGGCCCCTTGGGGGCCGAAGGCGTAGCGCCCATGAAAACGGCCGGATCTTCGATCCGGCCGTTTTCATGGGCGCTGCGGGACTTGAACCCACGACCTCTACAATGTGAGTGTAGCGCTCTACCAGCTGAGCTAAGCGCCCTGGTACAAAACTAGATCGTGCCTTTCCGCCGCCTTGCTGTCAAGGGCATACCATCTTCTCCCGAAGGAGGTTACGCTGGACAAGGATACGATTTTGGTTTTCCCGCGCTTTTGCACGCGGCGCCGTGCGAGAGCCGGATGAAAAGGGGTCAAGTCGACGGTTGACGGATCTTCATAAGAACCTCTGCTTTTCTAACCCTCGTCTTGGATCTACGGTCGTTTTTCAGTTTTACAGTAGCTCTGGACAATGCGCTCGCGATACTACCGTGCCGCCTAAGACCGAACCGAATGGCCAAGGAGGATATCCGGCAACGCGCACTCCCCACAGATCGACGGACTCCTTTAGCAGGATTAGGAAAGATTTGAAGTCCTTCACATCCTTGAAGAGCCGCTCTCTCCTCCGCCCACGATTCATGACGTGGTACCAGGCGTCCGGATAGAGGATTCTCAACGGTCTCGACATGACTGGACGGTACCACATTCTCATGCAACCGTCAATCGTCGACTTGACCCCTTTTCGGGACTCATGCAACCGTCAATCGTCGACTTGACCCCTTTTCGGGACTGGTTCAACCAGACGCTCGCGAGGGTCGACGACGCGGTGGTCCGTCTCGGCATCTTCGAGGGGGATTTCCATTTCCACAAGCACGACGATCAGGACGAGCTGTTTCTCGTGCTCGAGGGGCGCCTGCTTCTCGATATCGAGGGCGAGGGCGCGGTGACGCTCGAGACGCACCAGGGAATCGTCGTGCCCCGCGGCGTGGTCCACCGGCCCCGCTCCCCCGGGCGTTCCGTGGTCCTGATGGTCGAGCGCCAGGGCATCGTCCCGACGGGGGACTGAGCCTGGCGCGAGGGGAAAGGAAGCGGCAGGACGACCGAACGGCATGGCGGCGCACCGGTCAATCGCGGGAAAACGTGATTCTGGACGAATACGTGATCATGCCCAGCCATGTCCACGTCCTGTTGTGCTTGATGCATCCTGTAGGGGCATGGCGTGCCATGCCCCTACGCGGGAATTCGGCAATCCGATCGCCGTTTCCGTTTCCACTTGCTCTCCCCCTCTCAATCTTCCCCCACGTCCAAAATTGTTCGAACCCTTCTGCGAAATCATCGTTTGTCACGGCAAGGGAACGTACGTCTTCAGCGTTCCCGAATTGCCGTCGGATCGCTTTCGCCTGGGAGGAGGCCATGGGAGACCGTTCCGTCCGTCTTTTCGCCGCCCTCGCGATGCTTCTTCTGCTCGCCGACTGCGCCAGGCGCGTTTCCACCTGCCCCAAGGAAAGGCCGGCGAGCCCGCAAGAGGAGGAAAGGACCGTTCTCCCCGCCTCCGGCACGTCCGCATCGGCGATCCGGTGCGGACCTGCCCTGCTGGACGCCGCGCTCTCTCCGCTCGCCCTCGGGGAACCCGTCTGCGCCGGGAACCTCGCCGTGATCCCGATCCTCGAGCCGCCGAGAACCGGGAGCGAGACGGATTACATGGACCTGGACGACGCCCTGCGCAACAAGCTTGTCGTCGTGAGGGAGGTCGGAAACCAGGGAAGCGTGCCTTTGCTCGAGATTGAATCCAGGGCGTCCTGGCCGGTTTTCATCCCTTTCGGCGCGATTCTCACCGGAGGTCGGCAGGACCGGATGGTGCGGGAGGAGACCGTGCTCTCGCCGGGGGAGAAGAGGGAGATCCCCGTGTTCTGCGTCGAGCAGGGGAGGTGGAGGAAGGGTGTGGACGGCGCCCGATTCGGGCGGTACTGGAACTCCGCATGCTTCGGGCTCAAGTCGAACGCCGCCCTCGGAGACAGCCAGGGAACCGTCTGGCGCAACGTCCGCCACTGGAACTCCGCCATCGGGATCGGAGGGAGCGCTTCGTTCCAGGGCAACTTCGATTCGGAGGTTTTTCGGGAAAAGGCGAAGCGGCTCGGGAAGGTCCGCACGGACCTCTCGAAACGGAAGAATGTCGTCGGCATCCTGGCCGTGGTCGACGGCGGGTTCGGCGGCATGGAGGTGTTCGTTTCTCCGGCCTATTTCCGGCGCATGTGGGAGAGGCTGTTCCAGGGGCTGGTCGTGGACGCCGCCGCCTCGAAACCGGAAAAGGCGGTGGACGCGAAAGCAGCGCGGCAAGCGGCGGTCGAGGGATTCCGCCTTCTCGCCGGTTGCGAAGCGTCCGAAACGAACCGGGACGGCATGATCCGGTTCGACCTCCGGCAGGAGGACGCAGCAGGTTCGGCGATCCTCGACGGCGCCCGCAAGACCCTTGTGTATTTCAAGTTCTTCCCGAAGGCGTCCCTCCCCGGAGGCGCGCCGGGAACCGGATCCGGCCCGCCCTTCCAGGGGATCTATTGGAACTCCGCCATCGGCATCGGCAACGGGACAGGCCGCTTCCTGGGGGGCCGTTTCGGCGGGCGTAGGAATCTGCGCCGCGCCAGCGGCGACCGGGAAACCGAGTCGGCCGTGCTCAGGGGCCTGGTCTGGCTGAAGAACCACCAGGATCCCGACGGCTCCTGGTCGTGCAAGGAGTTCATGGCGAACTGCAAGGAGGGGGCCTGCACGGGCGCGGGCGCCGATGCCGGATACGATACCGGCGTTACCGGTCTTGCGCTGCTGGCCTTCCTCGGAGCGGGTCAAACGCACAAGCACGGCAGGTACAAGAACACGGTGAAGAAGGGACTGCAGGCCCTGAAGGCGTGCCAGTCTCCCGAGGGCCGGTTCGGGCCGGAATGTGCCGACGGCCGCTGGATCTACAACCATGCCCTCTGCACGATGGCCGCGGCGGAGGTCTACGGGATGTCCAACTGGAGCCCCCTGCTTCAAGGCATGGCGCAGAAGAGCGTCGATTTTCTTGCGGATTGCAGGAATCCCGGGCTCGGATGGCGGTACGGCCGGCGCCCCGGAGACAACGACTCCTCGGTGACCGGGTGGGCGGCGATGGCCTTGAAATCCGCCGATCTCTGCGGCCTCGACGTGCCGGCGGAGTGCTTCGAGGGCGCGCTGGCCTGGTTCGACCGGGTGACCGACGAGACGTATCACAGGGTGGGCTACACGGACAAGAGGGACACGGGCATGGTCATTCACGAGGTCGCGAGCGGTCCGGTCCCGCCCATGGAGACGCCGACCGCTGCAGCCGTGTTCTGCAGGATGCTCATCCGGGGAGCCGGGCAAGCCGAGAGGCCGGAGGTCGCGGGTGGGGGAGACCTGCTTCAGCGGATCGCTCCGAGCTGGAATCCCGAGACCTACTCGATCGACATGATCTTCTGGCACTTCGGCACCCTGGCCATGTTCCAGCTGGGGGGGGAGCGGTGGTCCGGCTGGAACGAATCCCTGAAGAACGCCCTGGTTCCGCACCAGAAGCGCGACGGCTGCGAGAACGGTTCCTGGGATCCCATCGGCGCGTGGGGAGCGGCGGGCGGCCGCGTCTATGCTACGGCGATCAACGTCCTGACGCTGGAGACCTATTACCGCTTCGTGCGCGTCGCTAGGGATCGGTGACATCAGCGGCGGGGGTCCGTCCCGGGATTTTCGTATCCCACGGGAAACGGCACCGCGTGCGAAAGCGCGGGAGCCGGAGGCTCCGATTGTCCGAGGTCTGGATAGCGCTGGGTATGACCGCCTTCGCCGGCTTGGCGACGGGCATCGGGAGCACCCTCGCCTTTCTGGCCCGGCGGACGCACTACCGTTTCCTGTCGGTGGCCACGGGCTTTTCGGCTGGCGTCATGCTCTATGTCTCCTTCGTGGAGCTCTTTGTCGAAGGCGCAGCCTCCCTCGCGAGACGCCATGGCGAGGCGGCGGGTCGATGGATCAACGTCGCCGCTTTCTTCGGCGGCATCTTGCTGATCGGCCTGATCGACCAGATGATCCCCGCTCACACCAATCCCCACGAGGCTCGTGTCGACCCCTTTGCACCCGGTCTTTTTCGAAAAAGCCTGGGTTTCGCCGGAGATTGCCTACAATGGATTTCGAGGATTTCTTCATGCTCGACGTGGATCGGCGGTCGGTTCGCCGGGGGTGGAGATCGACGCCAGCTCAGGAGGAACGATGGCCGAGGCCAAGTCAGGCGATTCCGTGAAGGTCCAGTACACGGGCAAGGTGAAGGATGGGGAGGTCTTCGAGAGCACCCAGGGGCAGGAGCCCTTCTCGTTCACGATCGGGGAGGGCGCCGTGCTTCCCGCCTTCGAGAACGCCGTGGTCGGGATGTCGCCGGGCGAGAGCAAGAAGACGGAGATCGCCGAGCCCGACGCCTATGGTCCCCGGCGCGACGAACTGGTTGCCGTGGTGGAACGGAGCGACCTGCCCCCGGATCTCGCCCCCCAGGTGGGCCAGGTGCTCCAGATGCCCCGCCCCGACGGGGGGGGCGTGCTCATGGTGGAGGTGACGGACACCTCGGGCAGCACGGTCACCCTGGACGCCAATCACCCCCTGTCGGGACGGGATCTGGTCTTCGAGATCGAGCTGGTCAGCATCGACTGAGGGCTGTTTCTTGGATCTCGAGCGCGAACCGCACCCGCCTCTTGTGCGCCTCTTGTGATAGAATGCCTTTTCGCACGTCTCGAGTCCTTTCTGCCGTGGAGGGTCGCATGCGGCGAACAGCGACCGTACTGTACCTGTCTTTCCTCGTTCTCCTGTCGACCTCCGGCTGCGCATGGTTCGTTCTGGGCGGCGTCGGCGCCGGGGTGTACTACCTCGACAAGATGGAAGAACAGTCGGCACCCGCCGTTTCCATCGAAAACCCCCAGCGCCTCAAGACCTCGCCGGGCGCGATTGCCTACACGCTTTTCGACGACGACGGAGACTCCTGCTCGGTGACGGTGGAAGTCTCGATGGACGGAGGCGTCTGGCAGGCGGCCACGCCGGCGGCCGGCGGCGAAGGGACCGCAGGGCTGGCCGCATCGCAGGGCGGCGCTCTTCACGTCTTCACCTGGGACTTCGACTCGGACATGACGGCCCCCGAAGCGGACGTGCGGGTCCGCATCACGCCCGACGACGGCGAGGCGCAGGGCGAGCCCGGCGAGACGCCCCCCTTCGTGGCGGGGAATGTCCCGCCGACCATCACGAACCTCGAGGTTCCATCGAATCCGGTGACCGGCACGGCGACCCTTTCATTCGAGATCGAGGATACGCAGTCCGACGTCGCGGAGATCGAAGTCGAATATCACAGAACCACGGGGGACACGACATGGTATCCAACCACGGAGGATCCGTCCGGATCGTCAGCCTCCTCGGTGAACCTTTCGTCGTCGCCTTCCGGCGAGCCGCACGTCTATCCCTGGGATTCCGACTACGACAGCGCGACCCGCTTCGACCTTCCCGGCGAGGATGCGACCGTCCGGGTGCGGGTGCGGGCTTCGGATGACGGAGACGATTGGTCCCCATGGCAAGAGTCGGACACGTTCGTCATCCGCAATGACAGCGAGCCCGTCGTCACGTTCGGGGACGTGACGACGGTGGTGGAGAGGGGCGTGGTAACCATCCCCTATCTCGTCAAGGATGCGGAATCCGACGACGTCACGATCCTGGTGGAGTACAGGGCGGCGGGCACGCCCGCCTGGAGGATGGCCACAGCCGGTCCCGGTACGACCGGGACCTTTCTGACGGCCACGCCCGCCGGGGTCTCCGGCGTCTATGCCTGGGATACGATCAAGGACCGCGTTCGGAGCACGAATGTCACCGTCCGGATCACTGCGTCCCAGGACAACAAGACCGGGATCCCTGCGACCCAGCTCTATGCGATCGGAAACAACGCGAGCCCGACCTGGGGTCCGAAAGCGCACATGCCCACAACGCGATACCGCCTGGCCTGCGCCGAGGCCGGCGGGCTCCTGTACGCCATCGGCGGGTTTTCCGGGATGATGCTGCACGATGACGTGGAGGCATACGATCCCGTTTCGGACACGTGGGCATCGAAAGCGTCCATGAATTCAACCAGGGAAATGCTGGCCACGGCCGTGGTCGGAGGGGTCATCTATGCGATCGGGGGGAAGGCCGGCGCTCCCAGCGCCACGGTCGAAGCCTATGATCCGGCCTTGGACCAGTGGACGTCGAGAGCGCCCATGCCCACCGCAAGGCATTCCCTGTCCTGCGCCGTGGCCGACGGACGCATCTATGCCGTCGGGGGGACGGGTGCCGCGGAACTGGCCACGGTGGAAGAGTACGATCCGGGACCGGACACGTGGGTCTCGAAAAAGTCGATGACGGCGGCCAGGACCGCTTTGTGCTGTTCCGCTGTGCAGGGACGCATCTACGCCGTCGGCGGCTTCGACAGCGGATTCCTCTCCACGGTCGAGGAGTACGATCCAGCCTTGGATTCGTGGACCACGAAGACGTCGATGCCCACGGAGCGGGGTAACTTCGCCAGCGCCGGCGTCAATGGAAGCGTGATCGTCGTCGGGGGGGCCAACAGCAGCGGATACCTCTCGTCCGTGGAAGAGTACCATCCCGCCTCGGACACATGGACCACCGGAATCCCCCTGCCCACGGTGCGGGCTGACCATGGAGGCGGCGTGATCGATGATTGCCTCTATGCCGTGGGCGGGAGGATCAGCAACTTCCAGTACGTTGACACGGTCGAGGCCTATCAGTCCGTCCCGGATCGCTGGACCGTGAAGACTTCCATGCCCACGGCAAGGAAGTCCTTCTCGAGCGCGCCGCTCCAGGGGAACCTCTACGCCATCGGGGGCTACGAGAGCGCGGACCTGACCCGGCTGGAGGCCTACAGTCCCGGCCTGGACGCGTGGTCGACGAAAGCGCCCATGTCGTTCGCCAGGCAGAACCCGGGCACGGCCGTGGTCGGCGGCCATCTCTACGCCCTGGGAGGATTTGCCGGCGGAGCGCTGGCCGTGGTGGAGGAATACGATCCCGGGGCGGACGCCTGGGCCACGAAGAACGCCATGCCGACTGCAAGGTACGACTTCGGCTGTTCCGCGGTCGATGGGCGGATTTATGTCATCGGCGGGGAAAACAGCACCCCCGGCTACCTGGCCACGGTCGAAGAGTATGACCCGGCGCTGGATGCCTGGGCCACCAGGGCCCCCCTGCCCACGGCGAGACACAAGCTGTCGACGGCCGTGGTTGGCGGGCGCATCTATGCCATCGGCGGATCCGCGAGCTCCACGACCTTCGACGCCATGGTCGAAGAATATGATCCTGTCCTCGACACATGGGCCACGAAAGCGCCCATGCCGACGGGGCGGCAAGATCTGGCCTGCGCATCGATGAACGGGCGCATCTATGCCATCGGGGGGTACAACGGCGCTGATCTCGCAACGGTGGAAGAATACGATCCTGTTTCGGATACATGGACAACGAGAAACTCCATCCTGTCAGCACGGCACGGATTCTCCATGGTCGCGCTCGACGGGCGATTCTACGTCCTCGGGGGGCTCGCGGGATCGATGCCCGTTGCCGTGCCCACGGTGGAGGTGCAGGCTTTTCTGGCGAACGATCCGGAGTTCCGGCCGTTGGCGTCTCCGAGTCCTGGGCGCTCCTCGGCCGGCATCTCGGTCCTCCAGGGAATGATCCATGCGTCGGGCGGGAAAGACGGCTCCACGGCCCTCGGCGACTGCGCCGGATACCATTTCCTGGGCGATATTCCCTCCGACGATGCAGCGGCCTTCGCCATCCGCTCCCGTTGGGCCGCCCAATCAGCCATGAACACCGTGCGGTATGGCGCTGGTTTCGCAAGCCACGGCGGCCTCCTCTATGCCGTCGGCGGCTTCGACGCCTCCGGCGACGGGCTCGCCTCCATCGAGACCTATGACGCGTCTGCCGACGCCTGGACCGTCTTCTCTCCCTCGCTCCCGAACGCGCGCGGCGGGCTCGGCGTGGTCGTCATCGACGACAAGCTGTACGCTTTCGGCGGGGACGACGGGGCCGGCGCGAAGACCGACGCGCTGGAGATGTACGATTTCACGACTTCCGCATGGTCCACGGGCACGTCCATGGGCACGCCGCGCTCCCATTTCGGCTACGCCGTGGAACCGGAGACGGAGCGAATCTATGTATTCGGCGGCGAGGGGGCCGGGGGCGCCTACCTGGATTCGGTCGAATACTACGAACCCGCCACGGACACGTGGAGGACGTCGGAAGACGCCGTCAATCCGCTCAACACATTGCCGAGAGGCCTCAAAGGCGTTCTCTGCTTGTTTGAAGGCTTCCACCTCAAACTCTTCGGCGGCGAATACGATCACGCCCTGGACGGTCCCACCCTGACCCGTCAGATTCTCGTGTACGATCACTGGGCAGACCGCTACGGAGTGGAGGCGCGTGAACTTCCCTATCCGGCCCGCGACATGTTCGGCTGTTCGGCCACCGGGTCCTGGAACCACCGCGGCAACGACCAGACAGACCGGTTCTGCTTCCTGGGCGGCGGGGTCACGGGCACGCACTACCACGATGCGTTCTTCCGTTTCTATTCGAGATAGGTTTTCCTGCTACACGAAACGATACAAGCCCTGGAAATTCGTCGTTTCGGTGGCAAGGGCCGGCCCCGCTCGGAAAGGAAAGCGGAAGAAAGAAGACGGGAAAGCATGGACGCCAAGAGGATCGGGATCGGGCTTGCCCTCGCCGCCCTTACCGGCGTGCTCTGGCTCGCCTCGATGGCCTTGGACCACGCCGGATTCATCGCCTGGGTTGCCCTCGTCCCCCTCTGGATCGCGCTTCTGCGCTTCAGCCCGGCGTGGCGGCACGCCTTTCTCTTCGCTCTCGTCTCGGCGGAAATCGGTGTCGGCGGCTTCCTTGGCGTGCTGGCCTTCCAGCCGTGGATGGCGGCCGTCGCCGTCCTCGTTCCCCTCGCGCCCTCCCTCCTCCTCTCGCTGCTGTGGGCCCTCTCCAGGAGCAACCCCCTCCGCCTGTTCGTCCCGCTGACGGCGACGGGCCTGACCTCCGCGGACATGCTCCTCTCCCTCACGCCCATGGCGGCGGTGATCTCCCCCGCAGGCACCCAGGCCGGATACCCGTGGCTGATGGCCCCCGCCAGCCTCCTGGGCTTTTCGTGCATCACCTTCCTTCTCCTGACGGCCAACGGGATCCTTGCCCTTCTCCTCCTGGAGACGGCGGGCAAGACGTACCGATGCAAGACCGTTGCGGTGGGGGGGATCCTCATGGCGGCGGTCCTCGCAGCCTCCAACGTCCCGCGTGGCGACGGCCCCGCCATCCCGGTGGCCGTTCTGCAGCCCGGCGGGAACCGGACGGGCCCTTGCGGCGACGCGGAGGGGAAGGCCCGGCGGGGAGAGGAAGCCCTCTCGCTCCAGGACGTGCCTATCGGCCTTTCGAGGGAAGGGGCCGGCAAGGGCGCACGTCTCATCGTATGGCCGGAGTCCCTCCTCGAGGTGGACCCGTCTTCCGACGGGAGACGGCGGCGCGAGATCGAGGCGTTCGTCGCGCGTCTCGGCGTGCCGGTGGTCGTCACCTTCGACGCGGGAAGGAAGAACCTCGCCGTCCCGGTCTTCCCCGGACGGGGCTTTGCCGAGGCGTACGAGAAGCATTACCCGGCCGGGAGCCTGGGAGAGGAGAACGTTGCCGGCACGTCCGAGCCCCTGTACCGGGCCGCCTGGGGCGCGTTCGGCCTCCTCATCTGCTACGACATGCATTACGAGGAAATCGCCCGCCGGCTGGCCGTGCGCGGGGCGCAGCTCATCGCCGTGCCGACGCGTTCCCAGCGTTCCGCCAACGCCAGATTGTTCCATGTCCGGGCGGCGCGCCTGCGCGCGGCGGAGAATCACGTCGGCTTCGCCCTGGCGGACGGCGACGGCGCCGCGTCCCTGATCGGCCCGCGCGGGGAGATGCTCGCGGCGGCCGGCCCGGGGGCGCAAGCGTTGACCGCCCCCGTTCCGCTCGGAACGGGCTGGACGGTCTACAACCGCGCCGGATACCTGCTGCGCTGGCTCGTGATCGCCGCCTTCGCGGCCGGCCTGGCGGTTGCGGCCATCCCGTTGATTTCTCAAAGACACCCTCCAGTCTCCCGCCCATCAGATCGGATGGACCCTTCCGGTCCGAAACGAGGGCGTCGGTCGAGAACGGCCTTCGGCAAAGAATCGGCGGATGAGGAATGATCTCACCTCCTTCGGTGAAACCGGAGGTTCGGCGATCCGCGCCCGCAGCATCGCCGTGGTCCCGGGCCGAAAACCTGCGTGGCCCGGGACACACGCCGTGAAGTAGAGCGCGCCTCGCGCTCTCACTTCTTGGCGCGCCTTCCACAAACGGCGCCGGCTTGCGCGGGTCCCGCCACGCCGCAGATCTTCTCTCGTCGAGACGCAAGGATCGCGGAGACCCTTCAAGATCGACAACCTGGCGCCTTCGGGCAAGCCCGTCACCTCCATGAGGCGCCCTCTCGTCCGGCTCGTCGCGATGGGCATCCTCCGCCGGGAGATCCCCTTCGGCGCGCCGTCCCGATCCCCTTCCTCCGCGAGAGGCGCCGACCTTCTGGTACAATACAGGGCCTGCCGCTCGTGAAACCGCGGCCGGCGCGAAATCCCTTCACCCAGGGAAGCGTGGACCTTGGACAAGACGTTCGACACTCTCGAGGACTTCTACGCCGTCTCCCGCGAGATCGGACGCGGCGCCTTCGGGACCGTCTACGAGGTGCGGCGCGAAGGGGACGGGCGCCGTTTCGCCCTCAAGGCGTTCTCCGACGAGAATCGGGCCGAGCTGGAAAAGGTGCGCACCTTTCACGAGCAGGGCCTCGAAGGCGAACGGATCGTGTCGATCGAGAAAACCACCGACACCTTCGCCGTCTTCGAGCTCCTCCCCATGAGCCTCGAGGATCTCCTCGAGAAACCCCTCGACGAAACCATGAAGCGGCGGATGATCGAGGAGCTGCTGTCCGCCTTGGGCGAGCTGCACGACCAAACGATCGTCCACGGCGACGTGAAACCCTCGAACCTCATGATCGAGATCCTCGGCGATCCGGAGAACCCCGAGGACCTCCGCATCAAACTGATCGATTTCGGACTGGCCAGCGGGATGGATTTCGAGACCCTCGAACTCAGCTTCTCGCGGACCCGGAACGTGGAAGGCACGCTCGACTACCTCTCGCCCGAGCGGCGCGAACCCGGACACCGCCCGGGACCGGCGGACGATCTCTTCTCGGCGGGCGTCGTCATCTTCCAGATCCTGACGGGACGCCCCGCCCGGGAAGCCCTCGTTCGGCGGGAGGAGATGCCCCCGATCTTCCGTCGTTTTCTCGCCCCGGAAGAGCAACGCCCCCACGACGCGCGAAAGGCCCTTCTCGAGATCTGGGACTTCTGGCGCGCGAACACGCGGGAAGCCCGCGTGGGGCGGGCCGTGTCCTCGCACCGGGTGAAACGAAGGAAGGACCGGTCGTCGTTCTTCCGGGGGTTCTATACGGGGGCTCTGCTGGTCATGTTTCCGGCGTACGTCCTGCTGGTGATCGGCATCCTGACCCTGCAGGAATCCGAGACGCTCGCCTTCGACCCCGCCTTCCTCCTTGCGAAACAGCACTCCGCGCGCATCGATGGTTGAAACAGCAAAAGCATCTTCCCGAGTTCCTGCGTTCCAGATTTTTTTATGCCTTCGTGCCTTTGTGTCTTCGTGTTGGAGTCTGTTTCGGTTTCGAGGTCCCCCCTGGGGTGTTTCGAGGAAGGCGGGCTATGAAAAGGAATGGCGGGCCATGACCTACGTACACCGCGAAAGACTCCCCCCGCATCGGCGTCTGGATGGCAAGCGCACGGGAGACGCACGGGCGTCTTCCGATTCCCTGTCCGCGATTCCTAGCCCGCGTGCTGCACCAGGTTGCGCAGGATGCCGATCTTGCGCAGGTGGCCGTACTCGAACTCGATCAGGTCCAGGATCTGGGAAGCCAGATCGTCCCGCTTCACGTGCTTGGCGAGCGTGTGGTAGAAGAGGATGCTGTCCTTCTCCGCCTGGCCCGCGAGCTTCAGGATCTCCTCCATCGTCTTCCGGCGATCCAGGCCCTCCTCCAGGCCCTCCACCCCCTCCATGAACCAGCCCATGATGTCCCCCGCGTCCTCCATGGCCTCGTTCAGGCACGCCGTGTTCGTCGGCTCCTCCGCCCAGGCCGACAGCGTCTCCGCGTGCTCGTCCTCCTCCTTCGCCAGAAAATCCAGAAGGCCCCTCGCCTCCTCCCCCGACACCCGCTCCTTCAACGCCCGGTAGAACGACGCCATCCGCCGCTCCATGGTCACCGCCGCCTCCCGTAACGATAGGTCCCGGCCCATGAAACACCTCCTCGACATCGTGTCGGATACGATGACCTGTGCGAACCTATACGATAGGCGCCAGAAGGGCGAAAGGGAAGGACGTTGCGCCACGACGAAAATCGACTAAGATGGAGAATGCCGTCTCCGACGCTTCCGGCTCCCCCCCCGGATGGAGGAAACACCGATGCGCTCGAACCGTTCGCTCCGCTTCCTGGTCCCCGGCCTCCTCCTCGCCGGCCTCCTCCTCACCGCCTGCCCCGCCGAAGACGACGAGACCCCCGAACCCGAACCGCCCACCTATCCGCCTGCGGACATCCAGGCCCTTGTCGACGCCGACGGCGGCACCGGCGGCGGGCCCAACATGGGCGCGTGCACCGTCGTCGTCTTCGACAAGGTCACCGGCGACCGCATCCAGGGCGCCGAGGTGCTCCTCTACCACGGAAGCGGCAACGAGGAGAGGATGCAGACGGATGCCGACGGCACGGCGGCATTCACGGGCATCACCCCCGGGGCGGTGACCGTCACCGCCCTCGAGCAGGGATACGTCAACCAGACGATGGTCGACGTCAACGCGGCCACGGTGGTCCTGCCGATGGAAGGCCGCTTGCTGCTCGTATCCGGAACCGTCAAGAACGTCCAGCCCAATCACCACGTGAAGCTGGAACTGATGACCAAGACCTACGACCCCATCGACCGGAAACGCGAGGCGAAGTACGGCTACGTCTCCGACGTAAATCACGGGACGCCCGACACGCCGTTCGAGCTCCGCTTCAAGGCGGGCGCGGTGGACACCCTGCTGGTCCGCGAAGTGCATGACAGTTCGGGACGGACGGAGAGAAGCCTCGAGTACGATCTCGGCGGGACGTCGGGCTGGTTCACCGACCAGACGGGAGTCAACATCGACCTGACGGGGGCCGGGGCCGGCCTGCACGAGCTGACCGTGAACGCCGACGACGTCTGGAGCGACGCCCACACGGTCATCGCCTACTACGAGACGGACCATTTCCGCTACCCCTCCTACAGCACGTCGCCGCCGGCGACGGCCGCGGACCCCTGGGTGATCCAGCTCCAGCTGCCCCCGAACCTGGCCAACGCGAAGATCGTGGTCGAGGCCTACGCCGAAGACTCCACCCCGGGCGAGGACCTTCCCCGGGAGTCCTGGGAGACCACGAAATCCACCGGCCCCGCCGGAGAAGCGACCACGCTGAACATGTCGTTCGACATGGTGACCCTCTCCGGCGATTTCCTCCATCCCCTCTCCTACCCCGACGTCTTCTTCGTCGTGGCCCGGTACGACGGCCGGTTCCACGCCACCCTGGGCATGCAGAACCCCTTTCCGGACTACGCCATCCGCGTGCCGAACGGCCGCGACGTGGACCTGCGCGTGATCGAACTCGCGGAGGTCAGTTCCGAGGGGGGCACGTTCGTCGCCGCGCTCGACGACTCCGTCCACTACACCTCGCACCAGACCCACGACTTCGATCTGTCGGGCGCCGGCGTCGAGATCCTGGACATGACGGCCCCCGTGCCCGCCGGCATCTCGACGACGGAAGGCATGGCCCTGCTCACGGGGCCCTTCGATTCCAGCGCCTTCGCCGGCGAGTTCATGGCCGTCCCCTACATGACCAAGGCGGCGGAAGCCGGCGGGCAGCTCGACTACCCCCTGCCCTTCAAGAGCGTGACCGGCGTCTCCACCTACCTCCTGGTCGTCCTGGCCCAGGAAAAGGGCCTTCCCGAGGGCGAACGGCCCGAGAGCATGTACATCCGCGGCAACCTCGCGGACCCCTCCAGCGACCCGGGGCCGACCAGCGCCCTCGACCTCCTGGACATCCCCGCCGTCCTCGCCCCCCTGGAATCGGAGACCGTCCCCCGCGCCTCCCTCCTGTTCGCCTGGCTCGGCGACGCCGCCGTCGCCACCGAAGGGGTCCACACCCTCAAGATCGCCGACGGGGACGGCGTCGTGGTCTGGAACGTCCTGGTCCGCGGCTCCACGCAGCAGTTCATGCCGCCCGTCCTGCCCGCAGACCTCCGGACGGAATTCGACCTCGCCGCCGGCACCGAATACGATATCCAGGTGGGCTCGGCGGCCACGAGCGGGCTCGACTTCGACGACTTCACCTTCGACATCATGCCGGGAGAGATCGACGAGATCGTCTCCTCGAACAACGCCTGGTACATCGCCAACCACGAGCCCGTGCCGTTCCAGGTGAACTGATGGCGTCTTCCGGACGGCCCGGAAGTACGCCCCAAAAATACCAACGCCCGGCGTCCGGGCCGCACCCGACAGAGATCGCGATCCGCTTCGCTGGAAGAAAGAGAGGACTCCATGAGGACCCCGCCCGCACTCCCCGCGCCGTCCGCGCGTTGCGCCGGCGTCGCCGCGCTGCTCTTCACCGCCGTGCTGCTCGGCTGGGCCCTTCCGGCCCCGTCCGCCCGCGCCGGCGGTCCCGGCGACCCGATGGTCGTGCCCGGACCGCTTCCCGACAAGGCCCTGGTTCTCGCCGGAGGGCGCCGCGGGATCGACCCCGCTTCCGCCACCTTCACCCTGAACGCGCGCGGCGTCCCCGCCCTCGACATCGCGGTCTACAGGATCGGCGACCCCCTCGCCTTCGCCCTCGCCCAGCCCGACCTGAAACGCGTCTCCCTCGACGCCCCCGGCCTGCGCGAAAGCCTGAAGGCCGCCGCCGCGTCCCGCCCCGGGGGCGCGGGCGTTCCCGGCGCGGCGGAGGCGGCGGACAACCCCTTCCGGCTCGGCCTGGAGCGCATCGAACGCGTGAGCCTCGGAGAAGAGGGGGGCGAGACCGAGCTCCCTCTCGGCGCCGAGACGCCGGGCGCCTACCTCGTCGAAGCCGCCTGCGGCGACCGCGTGGCCCACGCCGTGGTGGAAACGGGACGATTGATCCTTCTGGTGCTGCGGGCCGAGAAGGAATGCCTGGCCTTCTGCGCGGACGCCGAGACGGGCGCCCCCGTCGAGGGCGCGACCGTCGTTGCGGGCATCCGCGGCAAGGAGGTCTGGCGCGGCCGCACGGGGAAGGACGGCACGGTCCGCGCCGAGGTCCCCTACGCGCCCCGGCTCGTCGTCGCGGCCGATTCGCCCCGCGGGTGCGCGTCCGACGATCCCACGCTCTATCCCTCCGTCCCCGCGGGGCTCACCGCCTACCTCTACACCGACCGCCCCCTCTACCGGCCCGGGGAAACCGTCTCCGTGAAGGGGATCCTCCGGGCGTTCCAGGAGCGGGGCTACGCGCTGCCCGAAACCGGGTCCGTAGAGATCTCCCTTCTCGACCCGGACGGCAAGGAGATCGGAACGGCCGCGTGCGAGACCACGGAGCTCGGCACCTTCTCCGCCTCCTTCGAGGTCCCCGCGGGGGCACGGCTCGGGCGGTGGGACGTGGTGGCGAAGTGCGCCGGCAAGCCGTTCAACGCGTCCTTCCACGTGGAGAAATTCCGCCGGCCCGAGCTCGAGGTCGACGTCGCCCCCGCCCGCAGCCGCTTCGCCGCGGGTGAGACGGTGACGTTCGACATCCGGGGACGCTACTACTTCGGAGGCGAGGCCCGCGGGGCCCTGGTGAAGTACCGGATCTACGAGATCCCCTTCGAGCGCGACCTCTTCCCGCCGGGGGAATTCGCCTTCTACTTCCCGGAAGAGAAGAAGGCCTTCGAGCGCGCGCTGGTCAAGACCGGCGAGGGAACGCTCGACGAGACGGGGCGCCTTCGCGTCTCCTACGACCCGGGCGCGGCGGAAAGGAACGTCCGCATCACCCTCGAGGCGGATGTCGCCGACGCGTCCCGGCGCTTCGCCACGGGCTCGGGATCCGTGAAGGTGACGCTGGCCGACTTCACCGTCGACGTGGAGCCGGAAAAGGCCTTCGTCCTGGCCGGCGAGAAGGCGCCCTTTTGCATCCGCGCCGAAGGCTTCGACGGCGCCCCGATCGGCGACGCTTCCTTCACCGCAAGACTCCGCCCCGCCGGCGATCCGCGGAACGCCGTCGAGACCACGGTCACCACCGACGCCTCCGGCGAGGGGGCCGGCGCCCTCGAGGCGCCCGGCGCCGGACGCATGATCCTCTCCGTCTCCGGGCGCGACGCGTCCGGCCGGCGGGTGAGAGCGACCCGGACGTTCTGGGTCGTGGAACCCGGGCAGCCGCTGGGCCACGACCGGAAGAAACCCGCCCTGATGCCCGACCGGAAGGAATACCGGCCGGGTCAGACCGCCCGCGTCCTGGCCCTCCTCCCGCGCGAGAAGGCCCACCTCCTTCTCACGGTCGAGGCGTCCGGGATCCTCCATCACGAGGTGCGCCGGGCCGGCGCCGACTGCGCCGTGATCGAGATCGAGGTCGAAAAGGACTTCGCCCCCAACGTGTTCCTCCGGATGACCTCCGTCTGGGACGGTTTGACCCACGAGGCGGTGACGGCGCTGGTGGTGCCGCCCCGCTCCTCCTTCCTCCGGGTGACGGCGACCCCCTCGAAGAAGGCGTTCGGGCCCGGCGAGAAGGGGACGATCGAGCTCGTCGTGACCGATCTCGACGGCGAGCCCGTCGAAGCCGAGCTCTCGCTCGCCGTGGTGGACGAGGCCCTTTACGCCCTCAAGCCCGAGCAGAACCCGCCTCTGGAAAAATTCTTCCACAGCCTGCGGCGGAACGCCGTGCGACGGGGGGATTCCGCGTCGTTTCTCTCCTTTCGCGAGTTCGTGACGGATCCGAAGAGGAAACCCGCCCTCGTGATCTCCCCCCACGACGCCAAGGCGCTCCTGGAAGCCCTGGTCGGGCTCGAAGAGACGACCGCCCCGGCCGACGGGAAGATCTACGCCTCCCTGGCGGCCTACGAGAAGAAGACGGGCCTGATCTCGGGCGTGTTCGGATCCCGCGTCCACTTTCACAAGGCTTTCCTGGAGCGCCGGATCGAGAAGCTGGAACACGCGTCCGCAGCGGGAGGAGACGAGCGCGTCGCCCGGGCGCTGGACCTGGCCCGGCGCCTGCTCGCGGAAGCGCCCCGAGCCCCCGTGCGGGGCGGGAAGAAGGCCCTGAAGGGAAACGGAGGGGCGCGCGCCCCCGCCTTCGAGGAGCCGGCGGAAAGCGGCGCGGAAGAGGACGAGGCGCCGGCGCCGACGCCGACGCCGACGCCGACGCCCACCCCCACCCCCACCCCCACCCCGACGCCGCCTCCCAGCAGCGGCACCGGGGCGAGGCTCGAAACCAAAGAAAAGGCGAAATCCCTCGCCGACGCCGCGCCGGAACGCAAGGACTTCGCCTCCGCCGTCCTCTGGGTCCCGCACCTGAAGACGGACAAAAACGGCAAGGCCCGGGCGTCCGTCGCGTTCAAGGACGACCTGACCCGGTGGCGCATCCGCGCCCTGGCCGTCACCGCCTCCACGCGCGTCGGGTCGGGACGCAATGCCGTTCTCACGCGGCGCGCGGCCGTGGTGCGCGTGTCGATCCCGCGCTTTCTGCGCGCGCGGGACGTCGCGGAGATCCCGGTCCTCGGCCACAACCTCGACGCCTCGCGCTCGCCGTCGCGGCTCGAGGCGAGCGCGGAGGGGCTGGCGCTGGAAGGGCCCGGGAAGATCGAGGGCGCGGTGGCGGGGGGGGGCTCCCTGTCCGGCACGTGGACGGCGCGGCCCGGCAAGGCCGGCGAGGCGGTCTTCCGGGGATCGTTCCGCACGGCGGCGGGGGCGGACGCGGTGGAGGTGAAGCTTCCGGTGCTTCCCCACGGTGTGGAGCTCTTCGACGTGGACAGCGGGCTGTTCAGCGGGGGGGAGGTCTCGTACGGTTTCCGCCTGCCCGAGGGCTACGACCGCGCGTCGGCGCGGCTGGAGGTCCGGGTGACGTCGGGGTTCGCGCAGGCGGTGAAGGACGGCTCGAAATACCTGCTGGCGTACCCCTACGGGTGCACGGAACAGACGCTGGACCGGCTGTTGCCCAATCTGGTGGCGCACGAGACGTTCCAGAACCTGGGATTCGATCCGCCGGTGCCGCCGGGCGAGTTCAAGCGGGAGCTGAAGAAGGGGATCGCGCGCCTGGTGAACTACCAGCACGAATCCGGCGGGTGGGGATGGTGGAAGCGGGACCGGGACATGGCCTTCATGACGGCGCTGGCGGTGTACGGGCTGGCGCGGTGCCGCGCGCTGGATCTTGCCGTGCCCGACGAGGTGCTCGAGGCGGGGGTGAAGCGCGTGAAGGCGTGGCTCGAGGAGGGCGGGATCGATTTCACGGAGCGGGCGTGGATGCTCCTGGCGCTCTCGGAGGCGGGGGAGGACGTGACGGCGGAGGGGGACCGGATCTTCGACACGGTCCAGCGGGCGGAAGCCGGCCCCTACACGAAGGCGCTTTTGCTCACGGTCTTCTCGCGGCTCGAGACGCGCAAGGCGGAAGCGAAGGCGCTGGCGGAGGCGCTGGTGCGGGAAGCGCAGGAGGATTCGGGTCGTCTCTGGTGGGGGCGGGAAGGGATGCCGAAGTGGTCGGCCGACCCGGTGGAGACGACGGCGTGGGTGGCGACGGCGCTGATGACCTTCGACGCGGACCATCCCGCGGTGGAGAAGGCGCTGGCCTGGCTGATGGTGAAGCGCCGGGGCGACCGGTGGAAATCGACGCGGGACACGGCAACGGCGGTCTTGGCCATGTGCCGGTACCTGGAGGCCCGGGGCGTCGGGGAGGGGCTTTTGAAGGTCTCGGCGTCGCTGAACGGCGCGCCTCTCGCGACGGAGACGGTGTCGAGCGCCTCGGCCGAGGGCTTCCTTCGCGTGGTGGGCGGCGGGGATCTCGTGGACGGGGAGAACGAGCTCGTGTTGCGGCACGTATCGGGCCCCCCCGCCTTCTACTCGCTCATGGCGGTGTGGTTCTCCGAGGAGGCGGGGGTGAAGGCCTCGGAGGCGGGGCTGAAGGTCCGCCGCTCGTACTACGCGCTGGCGTCCGGGGAGAGGGAGGGGAAGAAGGTCTGGACGGCCCGGCCGGTGGAAAACGGCGAGGCGGTGGAGAGCGGAACGCTCCTGCTGTCGGTGGTGGAGGTCTCGTCGCCGGAAGACCGGGACTGCGTCATGGTGAGCGACGCCTTGCCCGCCACGGCGCAGGTGGAACGGCGGGACGAGAGTTTCCGGATCCCCGATCGTCCGGAAGGTCCGGAAGCGACGCGGGAGATCCACGACGAGGCGGTGCTCTATTTCCTGGCGGATCTGCCGGGCGGGCGGACGCTTCGTTTTTCGACGCTCTTCCGCACGACGGTGAAGGGGCGCTTCCACGCAATGCCGGCGCAGGCGGAGCTGATGTACTTCCCGCATGTTCGGGGAATCTCGGACGAGCGGGTGCTGGAGGTGAAGTAGGGGCGCGGCGGGGTCATTGGTCACTGGTCACCTGAGCCTGTCGAATGGATCGACGTTACTCAGGGTGATGGTGAGCCAGGCCGAACCATCGAACCGCTCTGCACCGTGTTTCCCTACGAACCATAGCCGGTGAGCCGCCAGATTTTTTTCGAGGAGAGCGAGATGGCGAGCAGGAAGGTTCCGGGCGTATTGTTCGCGGCGGTTTTATGGGTTGCGCTGTTCCCGTCGCCGGGGGGCGCGGGAGACGAGGCGGGACCGCAGGTGAGCATCCTTTCGCCGCGGGGGGGATGGACGCTGGAGCGGATCGTGACGATCACGGGGGAAGCGCAGGGGGCGGGGGTGAGGCGGGCGGTGGTGGTGATCAACGGGGCGGACAAGAAGGTGGCGGTGAAGGAGGGGCGGTTCGCGTTCAAGGAGGTGGTCTCGCCGGGCGAGAACACGATCCGGGTGCTGGTGCAGGACGCGGAAGGGCGGACGGCGTCGGACGCGGTGACGTTCTACGCCGAGGTGCCCGAGCGGGATCTGAAGATCACGGTGAACTGGGACACCGACGGCACGGACATGGACCTGCACGTGAAGGACCCCGAGGGCGAGGTGTGCATGTACAACCACAAGAAGACGAAGATCGGGGGGAAGCTGGACATCGACGTGACGGACGGCTTCGGTCCCGAGACCTTCACGCTGGCAGGCGCCGTGCCCGGGACCTACGAGGTGTACATCCACTACTACGGGCCCGAGGAGGGGGCGGTGACCGTGGCGGAGGTATGGATCATCCTGTGGGAGGGGACGCCGCGGGAGCGCAAGGAGAAGCGCGAGGTCGTCCTGATGCACCAGAACGACCGGCCGCTGGTGTGGAAGTTCGAGGTGGAGTGAAAAGCATAGGTAGGGATTTCAGATTTCAGATTTGTGATTTCTTGCAAGGGCATCCCTGTCCAGATAACGTTGCAGGCCCATGACGCCCCCCGATGCCTTGCTTGCGAATGCGTACCCCGACGCGCGGCCCTTCACGCGCTGGTGGTGGTTCTCCGGGGAGCTTCGAAAGGAGGATATCCGCGCCCAGCTCGCCTGGCTCGAGAAGACGGGCTTCGGCGGCGTGGAAATCGCCTGGATCTATCCTCTCCCCGCCGCCAAACCGGGCCCTCGCTGGCTGTCGGAGGAATGGACGGAACGCGTCGCCTTCACCAAGCATACGGCCCAAGAGCTCGGCCTCGGGTGCGATTTCACCTTCGGGTCCTTGTGGCCCTTCGGCGGGTCCTCTGTGACGGAGGAGGACGCTTCCCGCACCTATCGCGGTCTCTCGGACCAGCGGCTCCGGAAATCCTGGGAAGAACCCCATGCGCCCCCGGGCTACATCCTGAACCACCTGGACCGGAAAGCCCTCGCGCGCTACGCGGAAGCCCTCGCCCCGGCCTTCGGGCCGGCCCTTGCCGGGAAGACCTCCGCTCTGTTCTGCGATTCCTGGGAAGTGGGCACGGAAGGAATCTGGACCGAGGGATTCGGCGACGCCTTCCGGGAGCGATTCGGCTACGACCTCCTCCCGTACATGGACCGCATCGATGAGCACCCGGACGTCCGGTACGACTACCGGACGCTACTCTCGGATACCGTGATCGAGGAGTTCTACCGCCCGCTCCACGAGATCTGCCGGAAGCGCGGGGCGGTCTCCCGCGTGCAGTGCCACGGGGCCCCGTGCGATCTCCTCGACGCCTACGCCTGCCCGGACGTGCCCGAGAGCGAGGCCGTCCTCTTCGATCCCCCCTTCTCCCTCCTCGCCGCTTCCGCCGCGGCCCTGGCCGGCAAGCCCCTGGTCTCCGCCGAGACCTTCACCTGCCTCTACGGGTGGACGCCCTACCCCGGACCCTCGCCGCACCAGGGCGAGGAGCAGATTGCCGACCTGAAACTGCTCGCCGACGCGCTTTTCGCGAACGGCGTCAACTTCATCGTGTGGCACGGCATGCCCTTCAACCCTCCCGGAAGCGGAAACCGGTTCTACGCCTCCGTCCACGTCGGCCCCGACGGAGCTCTGGCAAGGGACCTGCCCGCCTTCAACGGCTACCTGGCGCGCGTCTCCGGGATCCTCCGGCGCGGCTTCCCCCTTCCGCGCGCGGCCGTCTACCTGCCCCTGGAAGACGAGCGGATGAAGCACGAATTGCCCCGGGCGCTCCGCCGTCCCAGCGGACGCTACCACTGGGAGCTCCACGAGCGGCGCTTGCCGCCGGAAACCGAGCCGTACCGTCCCCTGTGGGTGACGCTTCCCTTCCTCAGGAAGGCCCGCGTGGAAGACGGGGAACTCCTGTGCGGGGAAACGCGGTTCCCCTTCCTCTACGTGGACGCGACGTGGCTCTCCCCCGAAGCCGTGGCGGAGATCCGCCGCCTGGCGCAAGCCGGGCTTCCGGTCTGCCTGAAACGAAAACCCGCACGGCCCGGCCGTGGAAAAAGCGGAAGCTTCGAGAAGGACCTCGCTCGCCTGGTCGAACAGCCGGGCGTCATGGACGCGCTCGCGAGGATCCCCCGGAACCCGCTCGTGGAGGGAAAGGACCTGCCGGAATTCTGGTGCCGCCGGGACGGCGAGGATACCGTTTTCTTCTTCGCGCACCCGAAATCCCGCGGGATCCGGTATCCCATGAAGTACGGCCAGTCCGCTTGCCGGAAAACCATCTCGCGGAACGTGCGAGTGCGGCTCGACGGCCGCGACATCCCGCTTCAGCTCGACTTCGCCCCGAATGCGTCGCTGGCCGTCCGCATCGACCGCGCCGGAAAGGCGGAGTTCCTCGACTTCGGCATCGAACCGTCCACTGCGACGAGCAGCCTATGAAATCGTGCAACGGGCGGCATGGCCGCGATGCGGAAACCTGAAATCCCACCCTTCGACAGGCTCAGGATGGACCGTGAGCCGGGTCGAACGGTCGAAGAGGCGTAGTGCCGCAACCACTTCTACTCGCGTTGTCCGCTCTGCTGCGCCACTCCATCCCGAACCGTGTCTTCATCTACGGTTCGGGATTGCGTGGCTAACTACGAACGTCGGCCCGCCTCCAAACGGCGCTACCCATTGAGATTTGAAATTTGGGATTTAGGATCGGCTCGCCTGTGCGGCCCGTTCGACCCCGCCTTCGCGCTTACAAGGTCCTCTCGAGCACGATCTCGTCCCGCAACGGGATGCCGTCCTTGCCCAGCAGGGGGATCTCCGGCTTGAACTTCCGGCTCTCCTCCAGCGCGTTCCGGCGGATGTCGGCCAGCGCGAAGCCGCGCTTCTGGAAGAAACGCAAGGCCTCCATGTTGTCGTTCGTCGTGATCACGCGGATCCGATCGCGCCCCTGTTCACGGGCGTGGTCCAGGACCGTCCTGAGCAAGGCCGTGCCCACGCCCGTGCCCCTCCGCCCGGCGCCCAGCGCCACCAGCTCGCAGACGTCCTTCTCGAGCCGGAAGGCGGCGAAACCCACCCGCTCGCTTCCCGCCAGGGCGACGAAACCCGGAAGGCCGACGAGCTCGTGCGTCCGCCCGTGGGTCACCACGTACGACGCACCCCAGTGCGCCTCGCAGAAACGTTTCACCCACGCGCCGTCCCGGTCGTCCAGCGGCCGGATCTCGCTTCCGTCCATGGCTCTCTTCCTCTCTCGAAAGGACAACGCAGCACCGGAGTCGGCAAGTCATTCGACCCTGAGAACGGTGATCTACAAGGGATCCGTGTCCCGGATCACGGCCTTTTCATTCCTCGGGGACGTCGAGATACTCGAAGCAGTGGGGGCAGCTCTGCACCGTTCCCTTCTTGCGCGCGTCGAAGGTCACGAGCTTCTTGCACTTCCCGCACTTCACCGTCACGCCTGCGGCGGACGAGAGGCTCGCCTCGTCCTGCCGCGTGCCGGCCGTCTTCAGGATCTCCTTCGCCCTCTCCTCGTCCTCCCGGTTCACCATCACCGCGATGCCGAACACGAATCCCAGCGCGTTGTCCGAGGACACCACGGCCTCGATCCCCGCGTTCTTCAGGATGTCCTTGAACAGGGCCCCCTGGGCCTCGTGTTCCGCCACGGCGATCGCCACGAGCTCGTCCGGCATGCGTCCTCCTGCCGGGATCAAGCTACGGCGACGAGATGCGGAAGTCAATCGAAAGGGGGGCTCCTGCGCTGGAATCCGCTTGATCAGAAAACGATCCTGTGAATCAGGCTCGAGAAAGCACCACAGCACCGGAAAGATTCTCGCGAAAACGACATTCCGAGGCGCGGGGCCCGATGTGCATGGCTTCAAATCATACCGTTGAAGCCTTCAACGCCCGCCGTTGAAAACTTCGGCGATTTTCCGCTCGCCCGAGGCGGACATGGCCCTGCCGGAACGAATTCCGCCAAAACGAGATCTCTTAACTTATAGCATACACTACGGTTACGGACGATGCCCGGTTTCGCCTCCTTTCCGCCGGGGCTCGGGCACGGCATTTGATTATCTAGAGTGCGGAAAGAGGAAAGGACGGGAAAACGGGGAAAATCTCGACAAGGAGGTGAACCATGAGAGCGACAGCGACGAAGACCCGCAAGGTCCTCTCGGACGGCGCCCGGCCGCGTCCCCGGGTCGAAGCCGGGACGGTGAGACACCGGTGCAAGTACATGGACACGGGTGAGATCTCCTACCGCATCTGCCCGCTGGGAGGCCACTGCGAGCGTTGCGCCTTCGCCCAGCGGATCGAGGACTATGCCTAGGAAATCACGACCGATGACGGATTGTGGACCCATAATGAAGCGAGCGTGAGACACGCGAGGAGGAACGATGTCGGAGGAATATCTTTCGGAGAAGCTGCGCACGGTACCCAAGGGGGAACCCCAGTGCATCTGGATGCGGGCGGGGGTGGTGAACTACAAGCTCTGCCCCCACAACTACGGCTGCTATCACTGCCTGTTCGACAAGGCGATCCGCGAGAAGGGCGTGGCCCGGGCCGGGTCCCGGTACCGGAAGGGGTGGGAGGACATGCTCCGCCGCCTGCCGGGGACCGAGCGGTGGTGCCGGCACATGATCCAGGGGCTGGTGACGTACAAGGTGTGCCCGAACAACTACAACTGCGGCACCTGCGAGTACGACCAGATGGTGCAGGACCGTCTGGGGTACGAGGGGGTCGACGAATCGAAGCTTCATCGCGTGGCGGGGTTCGAGGTGGCGGATGGGTTCCACTACCACCCGGCGCACCTCTGGGCGCGCGTGGAGTACGGCGGCATGATCCGGGTCGGGTTCGACGACTTCGGGACGCAGATGCTCGGCCGCAAGCGCGAGGTGAACCTTCCGCGGATGGGGCAGAAGATGGAGATGAACAAGGAAGCCTTCGCGGTGAGGGCGGGGGGGCGCCAGTTCAATGTCCGGACGCCCCTGGACGGCACGGTGATCGCCGTGAACCCCCTCTACCGGAACACGGACGCGATTTCGGACCTCCACCCGTACGAGGAGGGGTGGGTCTACATGCTGGAGCCCTCCAAGCGCCTCCAGGTGGGCTTGAAGAAGCTGCTCTGGGGCGAAACGGCCCTGGAATGGATGCAGGAAGAGAGCGACCACCTCTTCCAGGAGCTGAAGACGGGCACCACGGCGGCCAGCGGCGGCAGCTTCGACCGCGGCTTCCTGGACGACCTCCCGGCCGGCGAGCGCGCCGGCCTCATCGACACCTTCCTCATGAAATGAGCGGACCGGGTTCAAAAGACGATCGGGGCGACCCCTGCGGGGGTCGCCCCTTTTCTTCTTCCCGAGCGGGAGTCCCAGGTCCCAGGTCCAAAGCCCAAAGCAGCAGAGCCGCAACCAAAGCGCCTACCACAAACAGCACACCGGCCCACCCTGCCACGGACGTCTGTTCCGAAAATTCGGGAAAAACCATGATCGGTGACCGTCTTGGAGGGCGAGCCTCTCCTCCTTCGCTTGCAGGTGGTTGCGAGAGCTACGGAGGACCCTACGTAGCCCTTGCAAGAGCCGATCGGCGTCGTACGGGCTGGCGAGCCACATCGGTGGGCTCGGGAGGACCCTCGCCCTCCAAGTTTTCATGGTTTCCGGGAGAGCCGAAGGCTCATGGCTGACTCCAATCTGAAATCCCTACCTTCCCATTTCCTGAAGCTGAGGTGTTTGCCGGATTCCGGGATGTCTGGAACAATGGAAAGGTGAGAAGCTTTCGTATACGGCTGGAGGTTTCCATGAACCGCAACCTGTTCTGCGTGGCGGCCGCGGGGGTCCTCGCGGTTTCGCTCCTGGCCCCTTCCGAGGCGTCCGCAACGGACGCGTTGCGGTCGTACGTGGAGGCGCCCGACGACAGTTTCTCCTTCGAGCGCAAGAAGACCCTCCCGCTTCCCGGATCGCAGGCGCACGTGCTGGAGCTGGTGTCGCAGACCTGGCAGGGGAAACCTTGGGTCCACAAGCTCGTGGTCGTCGTTCCGGACAAGATCCGCGTTTCCGGCGTCTGCCTGCTGCTGATCACGGGGGGCAGCAACCGGAAGATCGACTTCGAGACGCTGCCCGGCGAGGCCCACTTGGTGGCGATCGCGGCCGGCGCGGCGGGCACGCCCGTGGCCGTTCTCCAGCAGGTTCCCAACCAGCCCCTGTTCGGGGACCTTTACGAGGACGACGCCATCGCGTACACCTTCCAGAAGTTCATGGAGAACGAGGACCCCACCTGGCCGCTGCTCTTGCCCATGACCAAGAGCGCCGTGCGGGCCATGGACGCGGTCCAGGCGTTTCTCGAGGCGGAGCGGAAGCGGAAGATCGAGCGGTTCGTCGTGACGGGGGGGTCCAAGCGGGGGTGGACGACGTGGCTCACGGGGGCGGTGGACGGGCGGGTGCAGGCCATCGCGCCGATGGTCATCGACGTGCTCAACATCCCCCGCCAGATGAAGCACCAGCTCGACGCCTGGGGGGCCTACTCGCCGAGCATCAGCGAGTACACGAAGCTGGGGCTCCAGGAGAAGCTCGCCGGCCCGGAGGCCCGGAGCCTGCTGGAGGCCGTGGACCCCTACGCGCACCGCGAGCGCCTCACGATGCCCAAGCTCGTGATCCTCGGAACGAACGACGACTACTGGCCCGTCGACGCGGCCCGGTTCTACTTCTTCGATTTGCCCGGACCGAAATACCTCCATTACGTTCCCAACGTCGGGCACGGTCTCGACCTTTCCGTGGTGAACACCCTCACGGGCTTCTACCAGGACGTGATCGCCGGAAGAACCATGCCTCGTCTCTCGTGGTCGTTCGAGACGGGGGAGGTAGAGGCGGTTTTGACCTTGAAGTCATACGCGCCGGGCGCAAGCGTCGAGATCTTCCGCGCCGTTTCCGACGACCGGGACTTCCGCGACGAGACCTGGACCTCCCAGGCGTCCGAGATGGAGGAGGAGGGCGTCTGGGTCCACCGGGAGCCCCTCCCCGGCCAGGGGTACGTGGCCTTCTACGGCGCGCTCGACCATGAGAGCGTCGGAGGCAAGCGCTACCACCTCTGCACGCACGTGGGCGTCTTTCCCGCCCTCGAAGACGCGCGGGACGAAGGCCGCTAGGCCTAAACCCCAAAGCAGCCAAGACGCAGCCAAAGCGCCTTCAACACAAAGGCACCAAGACACCAAGGCACGACGGTATACGAGGGAAACGCAAAGGACACGAAGGACGCAAAGGCGCAAAGAAGGAAGGGTTGTGGGAGGCGAATCCTCCGGGGAAGCTGGAGGTTCGGCGATCTGCGGCCGCGGGATCGCCGTGGTCCCGGACCGAAAGCCCCAGTGGCCCGGGACACACGCCTCCCACAAACGGCAATCCAAGAATATGTTCTCGAGCCCGATTCACATGATCTTCTTCTGATTAACATGATTCTTTCCGTAAAGGGATGGCCCCCCGTCAAGATCATGTAGATCAGAATGGAAATCATGTCGATCAGGGTCGAATGACTTGCCTTTTCCGGCTTTCGTCATTCGTGGCGGTTTGCCGCTGTTGGGGGCACCACCGTATTGTGAAGATCCCCGCTGACTGCTACGCTTCCCTGTTCGGCCCACAAGGCGAATCTTTCGACAGGAGGATGCCATGCATCTGCGCTGGATTTCCGCGGCCAGTTTTCTGGCGCTCGTCGCCGGCTGCACGCACCACCAGACGCTTCGCTACAAGGAGGAGAGCGCCGTCATCCCCGCCGCGCGGGTGAACGCCGACTTCCGCTACCACTTCGGCCAGGGATGGGATCTTCCCGCCGCGCCCGGCACGCAGGAGGCGGAGGACCGCGAGTTCTTCGTCCGCACGCCGGGCGGGGGCTTCTTGATGAGGCTGCAGGCCGAGTACACCTTCCGCGCGGTCACGGACACCGACGAGGTCCGCTCGGGGGAGACGGCCGGTGTGGACGGCGTCGTCTTCACGGGCCCCGAGGACGTGAAGGCGGACCTTCGCATCGGCCGGGAGCGGATCGGCGTGGATCTCGGGTTCTTCTCGGACAAGTATTTTTTCGGCGGGGGTCTCTCCCTCTTCTGGTCGGGCTTCCAGCTGTCGGGGTCCTTCAAGTCCGCATCCGCCCGGTCCTCTCCGGACGTCAACCTCTGGGGTCCCGGCATCGGTTTCTATCTGGAGGGCAGCCCGGGTTTCCCCCCGGTCCGGTTCTACCTGTTCTGGGGGACGTGGGAGGACACGGGGGGCAAGGGGTTCTTCAAGGGCACGGACTTCGAGGTCGGCGTCCGGGGTCAGTTCCGGGGCTTCTGCGCCTTTCTCGCCTACCGCTACGAGCAGTTCGCCGGCCGCGCCGACGAGACCTACACGGGCGAGAGCCGCCTGAAGTTCGACATCACGGGACTTCTGGCGGGCCTGGGCGTGTCGTTCTAGCGGCGTGGGAACGAAGCCGGCGGCCCGGGTCGCTGGCAGCACTCCGCACTTCGCGTGCACTTCGCGTCCGGGATCCGTATCATGGGTCTTCGTTTGATCCGGAAATCGTGGACGCATGAGGACGACTGGATGGAAACGGTGGTCGAGCTCCTCCGGACGCTGACGGCGCTTCCGGGCATCCCGGGGCGGGAAGAGAAGGTCGTGGACTTCCTGATGAAGTGCGGTGAGGCGGAACCCGCGAAGCGGTGGACGGACGCGAGCGGCAACGCGTGGGTGCTGGGGGAGGGGCCGGACGTGCCGCCGGTGGTTTTCTGCGCGCACATGGACGAGGTGGGTTTCCGCGTCAAGCGCATCGAGGCGGACGGCCGCCTTTCCGTGGTGGGGCACGAGCGCCTGGACCTCAGGACGCTGGCCTCGGAGGTGGTGCAGGTCTGGACGGAGGGCGGGCCGGTGGACGCCTTCGTGTACATGGGCCAGCAGACGAACATGCCCCGCGACTACGCCAGCATGGTCCCCGACACGTTGCGTCTGGATCTCGGGGTGTGCGACCGGGCGTCGGCGGAGGCGCTGGGCGTGGGGACGGGGGATCCGGTGGTCTTCGATCCGGGTTTCCGCCGTCTCGCGGGCTCGGTCCTGTGCGCCAAGGCGTTCGACGACCGCTCGGGCCTTGCGGCGATCTTGAAGGCGTTGGCGTTCTCGCGCGGGAAGCGGAAGCAGCGTCCCCTGCTGCTCGGTTCGGTGCAGGAGGAGATCGGCGGTCACGGGGCGGGCGCCGTGGAATTCCCGGAGAAGCCGGGGGCGGTGATCATCGTGGACATCTGCGGCGGCGAGGTCTACGGCCTCCCGGAGCCGGACCGGCGCCCGATCCTGGGGCGGGGCCCCATTCTCCACGACGGCCCGACGGCGAGCCGTGGGTTGATCCGCCGCTTCGAGACGCTCGCGAGCGAGCGTGAGATTCCGGTCCAGCATTTCGCGGCGGCGGGGCGGGGCGCGGACCTTTCGGTGCTCCAGAAGAAATCCGGCGGTTTGCCGGCGCTGGGGATCATCCTGCCGATGGCCTTCTATCACGGCCCGCGGGGCCTGATCGACGCCTCGGACGTGCTGAACGCGGGGAGGCTTCTCGCGGCGGCGCTGGAGGACGAGACGTTTCTGGAGCGGGCGACGAAATTCTAGTCGACTTGCGAGACGGAAAGCGTGGGGTGCGGATTCCAGATTTCAGCCGTTTTTTCGTCGCGGCCGCTCTACGCTGAAATCTCCAATCTGAAATCTGGCATCCCTCTTCGGTCCTTGCATCCTCGACGCCCTGCTAGCCCCATTTGATGAGTCCGGGCTCGAACTTCCGCTTCATCCGATTCGTGTCGGGCAGGACGCGCACGGCGAAGCCGTACTGGCCCGCCCGGGGGCAGGGGACTTCGCTGTGGAAGACGTGGGCGGATCCCCGCTTCTCCCCGGTGAACTGCAGTTCCATGGTGCGTCCCTGGTGGAGGTGGCCCTCGACGTCGAGGGGTCCCCAGTAGAGTTCGACGGTGACGTCATCCGGTTCCAGCTTGCCGAGGGCCACGGGGACGTGGACGGGGAACGAGTCGCCCATTTCGAATCCCTTGCCGACGGGTCCCTCCACCTTGCCGACCATCACGCCCGGCCAGCGCTGGTAGAGGTTCTTCTTCCAGGCTGCCTGTTCCTTTCCCCGGGCGTAGCCGTCGGGAGCGAAGGCCTGTTCCAGGTCGTAGGCGGAGAAGTAGAAGCGCTCGGCGTACTCCTTCACCATCCGGTGCGTGTTGAAGACGGGGCAGAGGTTCCGGAAGGCGTTTCGCATCTTGTCGATCCATTTCCTCGGCAGGCCGTCCACGCCGCGGTCGTAGAAGAGGGGGACGACCTCGCTTTCGAGGATCTGGTAGAGCGCCTTGCTTTCCACCTCGTCCTGGTAGGCCTGGTCCTCGTAGTCCTCGTACCCCCCGATGGCCCAGCCGTTGTCGGGGGTGAAGCCCTCGCACCACCAGCCGTCGAGGACGGAGAGGTTGAGCGCGCCGTTGAACGTGGCCTTCATCCCCGAGGTCCCGCTGGCCTCCAGCGGCCGGCGGGGCGTGTTGAGCCACACGTCCACGCCCTGGACGAGATAGCGGGCGGTGTTCATGTCGTAGTTTTCGAGGAAGACGATGCGGCGGCGGAATGCGGGGCGCCGGCTCAACGAGATGATCTTGCGGATCAGATCCTTGCCCTCGTTGTCGTGGGGGTGGGCCTTGCCGGCGAAGATGAACTGGACGGGGCGCTTGGGATCGTTCAGCATCGCGCCGAGGCGCTCCGGATCCCGCAACAGGAGCGTGGCCCGCTTGTAGGTGGCGAACCGGCGGGCGAAGCCGATGGTGAGCGCCTGGGGATCGAGCACCTCCCAGGCCCGGTCCTGCTCGGACATGGTGGCGCCGCGGGCGATCAGCTGCTTGTGCAGCGAGATGCGGGAGAAGGCCATCAGCCGCTCGCGGCGCCTCTCGTGGGTGCGCCAGATCTCCGAGTAGGGGATCTGGGCGACGCGCTCCCAGACCGCGGGATCGTCGGGGTTCTGGAGCCACCGGGGGCCCAGGTAGCGGTCGAGCAGCGTCGACATGTCCCAGGAGATCCAGGAGGCGTGGTGCACGCCGTTGGTGTTGTGGCGGATGGGGATCTCCTCCTCCGGCACCTCGGGCCAGATGGCCTTCCACATCCGCCGGGAGACCTGGCCGTGCAGCTCGGACACGCCGTTGGCGTGGAGGGAAAGCCGGAGGGCGAGCACGGTCATCCCGAAGTTCTCGCTGGGATCGAAGGGGTTCTTCCGGCCCAGGCTGAGGAACTCCTCCCGCGTGAGGCCGAGGTGCTCGGTGACGTACGACTCGAAGTAGGGCCAGATCATGTCGGGGGGGAACTCGTCGTTGCCGGCCGGCACGGGCGTGTGCGTGGTGAAGACGTTGGAGGGCGCCATGGCTTCCCGGGCTTCCTGGAAGGCGAGCCCTTCGCATTCCATCAGGCAACGGATGCGCTCCAGGGACTGGAAGGCGGCGTGCCCCTCGTTCATGTGGACCACGGTGGGGGGGATGCCCAGCGCGTGAAGCGCCCGCGTGCCCCCGATGCCCAGGAGGATCTCCTGCTTGATCCGCATGTGGAGATCCCCGCCGTAGAGCTGGGCGGTGATCTCGCGGTCGTCCTCGGTGTTCTCCTCGATGTTCGCGTTGAGGAGGTAGAGATGGATCCGGCCCACGTTCACCTGCCAGACCTCGGCGAAGACTTCCCGCCCGGGAAGCGTCACCGTGATCTTCAGCGTTCCCCCGCCCTCCCCCTTGACCGGGCTCACGGGCATGTTCACGAAGTCGTTGTCCGGATAGGTCTCCTGCTGCCAGCCGTCGATGTTCAGGTACTGCTGGAAGTAGCCCTCCCGGTAGAGAAGGCCCACGCCCACCAGGGGGAGGCCGAGGTCGGAGGCCGATTTCAGGTGATCCCCCGCGAGCATGCCCAGGCCCCCCGAGTAGATCCGGATGCACTCGTTCAGGCCGAACTCGGCGGAGAAGTACGCGATGCGGAGATCCTTCCTCTCCGCCGCCGCCTTCTGGAACCAGGTCCCGCCCGAGAGGTAGTTCTCGAGATGCTCCTTCACGCGGTGCATGTTGGCCAGGAAACTCTCGTCCCGGGCCAGCGCCTCCAGCTTCTCGGGCTGGAGCGCGCCCAGAAACGCCACGGCGTTGTGCCCCACCTCGTCCCACAGATCCCGGTCGATCCGCCGGATGAGGTCGACGGCGTCCCGGTCCCACACGTACCAGAGGTTGTAGGCCAGGGTGTTCAGGAACGAGAGTTCGTCGGGCAGGCGGGGCTCGACGTGGAACTTGTAGATCGTCTTCTCCGCGCCCCGCTGGATGAGCTGCGTCTTTCGTATTTCCAAGACAACCTCCGGATCTCGCCCGTCGCCCCCGGTCCTCGCGGCCCGCAACCATTGCGCACCGCGCGCGTCACCGGCGACGGGTTCCAGCATGATGATCGAGACGCCCCACCGCGTCAAGCGCGCCGCGGCATGAGCGTTTCGCGGTGTACGTAGGTCATGTCCCTCCCTTCCTTTTCGTAGCTCACCTTCATGGAAATACCCCAGGGTGACCATCGAATTTCAAGTCCTCAGGGGGGTGCACGGGTTTTTTCGG
>Ga0180431_10001203_pt1 | contig 36401 bp, 45 predicted proteins | sample SS_ome_11_FD_132459 | JGI IMG/M metagenome (GOLD analysis project Ga0180431, IMG submission 132459) | Hypersaline lake sediment archaeal communities from the Salton Sea, California, USA - SS_1_MS_1 metaG | ecosystem: Environmental > Aquatic > Non-marine Saline and Alkaline > Hypersaline >... | reverse complement strand
CTTTGGCGGCGCCAGCGACCGCACGCCTAGCTACTCAGTTAATGACCACCTCAACTCTTTCGACTTTGGGGGGCCCAAGTATACTAATACTGCCAGCGCTCCCGAGGATCCGTTGCCCCGCCTTCTTCTTAATAGCGGGCTCAACGACCGCGCTAGCAACTGCGACTTGTTGGGCGGCCCAAACGGATGCGCTCAGCCCGTTAGCACCGAGCTCCACGACTTAAGTGGGATGGTAACCTCTCGGGGGGGGGAGCTTGCGAAGAAAGCGCTCCAACTTATAGATAAACGCGCAGAGGAGAGAGAAAAGGTCGCAGAGGAAAGAGCAAAGGCTGCGGAGAAGAAAGCGGATGTAGCGGAGGAGAGAGCAAAGGCAGCTGAGGAGCGGGCAGAGGCAGCTGAGGAGAGAGAAAAGGCAGCTGAGAAGAGAGCAAAGGCAGCGGAGGATAAGTTGCGAACCTTGCAAGACACCTTGAGGGGAATCGAAGGGCTTTTGATGGGAGCCCGCGCGGAAAGGGCTCCTGTTGCTTGAAGACGCGGCGAACAACATTGTTTTTCCGCCATGGCGCCACAAGCGCTACGGACCACTAGCGACAAGGTAGGGATACACACAAGTGTGGATGGAGTCCGTTGATTTAAACGCCGCCGCCAGGAGCAGATCTGTCTTATCCGTGATGGCCGCACCCGCGTTAGTAGCCCCAACACTACATGGCTGGTATTCCGCCCGAAAGGCCCGAGAAACCTCGAGAGCTTTTCTTTATCTCACCCCAAGCGGATCTGAAGTCCGTGTTACCGAGGTGACTCGCCGGAAGAACTATACCCCAGATGACCCAGGCGCGACCTCCATCGGCACCGTCACCACCTACATCGGCACAGTAATCCCCGCGACCGATCCCCCATCCGTTGAGCCAGTCACGAACTCGGCCACTCCCTCAGCCCCCCCTCTGCACTTAAGCGAACTGTTAGAGCCACCAACGCCCCATAGTGGTGATTGCGCTGAGGATCCTTTTCTCGAGCCGGATCTCGAAGATTCGGACTTTTCGGAAGGTGCTTTGTTTGAGACACTAGACCCCGCCCTGCTCGAGACCAGGTACGCGGAAGTCGCCGATGAGTCGCCAAGCGCTGAAGGCGAACACCGAGTCGACGAGCTCGTAGTGCCAGCCGAGAAGACAGTCACTACTTCCACAGAGGCGTCCTTTGAATCGACCGGCGATGATCTATTAGACGCCCTTTTGGGGGGGGCTTCCTAAGCGCCGGTGATGCCCGGAACCTCTTTTTCCGGGTCAAAATTGAAGCCCGCGTGGGCTGAAAACCACAGCGGTTTGAGCGATGGCAGCACGCACTGAGTTCTCCGAACAACTCCTTAACGCGCTCAAAGATGCCGGATGCGACGACCAGTTCTTGGTGATTGTCACCCATGGCGACGATGAGTCATACACAGTCCTCCAGAAAGTTCGAAATCTCGGGGAACTCCCAGAAGAGGGCGCTGGAGAAGGTTCCAAGATCCTTAAGCGATCCCCGCCATCAGCGCCCAGAGCTGTCGCCTTGGCGCCCGCCGGAGGTGTCTCCGCGGCGCCCGCCGCGAGAGTCGCCCCCAGAGGGGCGCTCGAGGACTCCGAATCCGATGATGAGGACGAGGGCCCCGAGCCCGATGATGAGGACGAGGGCCCCGAGCCCGCCAAGAAGTCAGCGACGAGCGCGCCCGCTGAGAAAACCGAGCCCGCTGAGAAAACCGAGCGCGCCGAGGAGCCAGCGACGAGCGCGCACGCAATGACCCTCCTCACCGGGCGGGGACTGGCGGCGGTCAAAAGATTCTCCGACGCCCACCGAGTAGCCGGCGTCGAATGCGGCCTAACGAAGCTCGAAGATTTCGGCGCCCCCCTCGCGTGGAACTTCGACCAGCCGACCCTGTGTCACCAAGAAGAGATAAGTGGCCTATGGAACCTACTTCGAGCGGAGCGGAATGAGACCTGCCCAGTCTACCCGAAAACGGCGGTAGACTTCGTCGAGCGCCTGCGAAGGCGCTTTGAGAACCCCGATTGTTATTGGGGTCGCCACACCGCGGCCCGTAGGCCGATCAGGCTCGCCCTGCTTGACGTCATTCTAGCCCATCTTAGGAGCCCGGGCCTGATTCTCGCCGGAGGCCTGGTTTGTCGGACCCTCTTGGCCCGTCCCGATGATAAAGGAAGTCGCGGGTTCGACTATGACTATCCTGACTTTGATCTGTTCGTTGTCGGCCTCGACGAAGAAGGGGCCAGAGCCGCAACAGAGGCCCTCAAGAACGACCTTCGGGAGTGCTACGAAGACCGCGTCCGCAGAGCGCAGGAAGACAGCCCTAACTTCATCTGCGAGCCCTTCCGAGCTTTCCGCTCGAAGAACTGCTTCACGATGGTCGCTGGCGATATCCAGGTCCAGTTGATTACCCGGCTTTATAGCACGGTATCCGAGGTGATCCACGGCTTCGACCTCGCCCCCTCTTCAGTGGCTTTCGATGGCAAAACAGTCTGGGGGACCAGCTTGGCCAGAGTGGCGTTCAGGTCCGGAGTTATGCCGTGGGACGGGGACGTGCGCCGGCTCAGCTTCGAGCACCGCATCAGAAAATACATGAGCCTAGGCTTCATGCTCGTCCTGCCCAACCTGAACGTCGAAAAGGTCCGAGAGGAGATCACGCGCGAACCCTCGAGGGAGGCCATGATAAAGCTGCATAGCCTCGAAGTTGGGGCGTACTTGGCGCGTGGGCAGAAGGGCCGCCTACCCTACGGGCGTAAAGGTACAGACCGGGACCACGTGTTCAAAGACCTTGGGATCCCCGAGGAAAACATCGAGCGCAACGTTATTTGGTGGGACTACCTCTGTGTGGCGAGAAGCCCGGGGCGCCTCAAGCCGGAAACCCCCGAGTCAAAAGCTGACATGAAGCGTGCCGAAGAAGACTCCGAAGAATACAGCGGACCCGCGCATCTGAGCTACACATCGCTTAAAGCGGTCAGCCGCTACAACGCTTCACGGATCCGCTCCGGCAAGACCAGCTACCTCATCGCCGACGCCACCGAAGACACGTGGAGCGAGGAGCCCGCGCTCGAGACCGAGTACCTCGACCCTGCGCTCGACAGCTTCCTAAGTAAAGTCGCCCGGGGGAGCCTCAATATCGTGGAGGCCGAAAAGCGAGGCTTCACTCCCGAGGAGTTCATCAGCCTGGCGCGGATCAGCGCAGACCCTGACCGCACCTGGTACGACAAAATAGAAGAGCTCAAGGTGGTGACCGCCGCCAGTCGGGTCAAGACCAAAAGCGAGCTCCTTTCCGGTGGACACCGGGTGCCCTTCGAGTGGAAAGGGGTTGACGCCGAGACCAACTTGATCGGTCCCTTCAACACCCACATCGTAGCCCCCAAAGCGTGGTACGGCGAGTACTACGCCCCGGAGGCCACTGAGTAGGGCCCTCCCGAGCCCGGCCGCGCCCGCGCGGCCCCACTTTTTTGCTCATTTGAGGATTCGCCCGGGCGGGGCAACGAGCGATGGCGGCCCCCGAAGACTTACGTCCTAGCCCCGCCAGCGAAGCGGGCCCGCCCGGACCGCCTGGACCGCCCGCCGACGGCGAAAGTCGCAGGAGAGCCCCTACGCCTGAGGAGTATGCCGACCGGGTCTACGGGATGTTTTACGGCGCGGCGCTCGGGAGCGCTTTCGCCCTCATCTGCGACCGAAGAAACGGCGACGTCCTCCGCGACAACTACCCCCAGGGCCCGGTCTTTCCCCGCTCAGGGGGGGGCGCCGAGGTCCACGGCTACCCCCCCAACGACTGGGCGGGCGACGTTGACCAGATGTTCCTCGCAGCCCGGGCGCTCTGCGAGCGGCCGGTGCCCACGGCCCTTCAGCGCAAGTTCGCCGCCCAAGTTCTCCATTGGATCAGCCACGGTTTCCCCGAGCTGGGCGACCGCGAGGGGCACGGCGTCGACTCGACGACCGCCCGCGTCGCCGCGCACCAAGACTTCCGGGAAGACCCCGCCCGCGCGGCGATGGAGACCCTCGTCGTCCGCACGAGCGGAGTCACGATCACCCGCGCAGCCCCCGCGGCCACGCTGCCCGCGCCCGGCGCGGCCGAAGCAGCGGCCGCCGCGCTCACCCTGGCGAGCCACCCCGACTCCCGCCACTTAGCCCCCACCGTCTTCCACACTCTCCTCCTTCACTCCCTACTCCGCGGCTGTCCCCCGGAGCCCGAGCTGGCGCGGGGGCCCGCTTCCCGGGCCCTAGCCTACCTCACGGAGCCCGCACAGAGGAGCGAGTTCCTTCGGCGCCTTTGCGGATCGCGCGAGCTCTCGGCCGAGGCCGGCGCCGGCGACGCAGACATCTGCGGGGTCTGGGCCTTCCGCCGCCTCCTCCGGACGCCCCCGAGCGAGCGCGGGCCCGAGCTCTTTCGTGCCTGCGTCACCGAGGTCGCGCTCCTTGGGGGGCGCGCCTCCTCGAATGCCTCGGTTGCCGGAGCCGTGCTCGGCGCGGCGCTCGGCTGCAGCAACCTCCCCGGGGACTGGCTCGCCGGCCTCCCCGGCGCCGACTGGGTCGAGGCCGAAGCCGCCGCCTTGCTCGCCAGCGAAGCGGGCCCGGCCTGAGCCCGGCCCGGCCCAAAAAAGGCTCGAGTCTCTCACAGGGACAGGGCCCACTGGAGCGTAAGCCTGCGCCCAGAGGTCAGAGTCGGCTGCTGCGAATAGCCGCGCTCCTTGAGGACCTCACGGACCTTTTTTACCAGCTCCTCGTAGGTCTTGGCCCCGGCCTCCATCGCCTTCAAGAACGAGAAGGTCATCGCCCCTTGGAACTCCCCTTCTTCCCAAGCGTCGGCGCTGGTCTGCGAGTCCAGGCACCCGCTCATCATGACCACCTGGCCCCGGGTCCGGGGTGGAGCTCGATGGTCGTGGAGCATCTGGAGGCGCCCCCCGGCGATCGCCGCAAGGCCGTAGCGCAAATCGAGCCCGGTCCCGCTGTGGCAGCAGTCGAGGACCGCGAAGAGGCGCTGGTTCGGGCGCAAGAGCTGGAGGACGCCCCGCAGCTCATCGTCGATGATCATTCCCGACGCGGCGTAGTCGATCGGGACGAGGCACTCGTCCTTGTAGTCTTTCTCGTCGCGGGAAAGGTCGCGCACGTAGCTCCCGTGCCCCGAGTAGTGGAAGTAGAGCGTCGTCGCGCCCGAGAGCAGCAGGTCGGTGAGCGCCTTGATGATACCGACCCGGGTCGGCAAGGCTCCGGCGGTGTCGTCGGTCATCTCGACGATGTCGCCTTCGCCGTAGCCACGGCGGCGGAGAAAATCCCTAACGTTCTCGACATCCTGGATGCAGCCTCGCAGCTCCGCGGAGGTGCCTTTGTAGTTTATCCCGACTAAGAGCGCGCGCTTCGACATTGCTCGGGCTGCCCGGCGTATACCCCGCGCGCAAAAATCGCCAGCCCGCGCCGCCGAGCTGATCACATCTCATGACCCGGGGGGCTTGCCGCAGGGCAGCTGTCCTCAACTGCGCCCGCTTCGCTGCCGGCCGCGGGGCTCTCGTAGCAGATCAGGGATAGAAGCTGTAACACCGCCCGCCTTCGGGCCCTTCGCGCCAGACGTAAGCGGCGTCCCCGGCGAGCCCTCGCCCCCGGCATTTATCGACGGTCGGCCACTTTTCTTGCTCGCCGGTGCACAGGGTCCCGCCCCCAGTCGGGTCCGCCGGGCACGGGCGCAGGTCCGCGTAGTCCGCGAGGTAGGGGGCCGGGCCGTAGTACCCGCAGGCGAGCCCCGACCCTCCGGCGTGCCACGGGCTGCAATTCTCGTAGTAGCCGGGCCAGCCCCACCCGCCCCACCCGCGCCCCCAGGGGCCCCACCACCCGCGCCCCCAAGAGCCCCACCACCCGCGTCCCCAAGGGCCGCCGACCCATCGCTCGCGCCCCCCGCCCCCGATGAAAACCGCCCAAAGAACCAGCAGGATCACGGCCAAGATAAGGATCGCGACCCCGAGTCTCGAGGCAGTCCCGTCCATCGCGCCCGGCCTATACTCGGGCCGAAAAATGGGGCGAACGTTCGGGCGCGTCTGCTGCCTATCGCGCTGCGCTCGGAGCGGGGGCAGCGAGGCTCTTCTTGCCGGCGAACGACTGTTGGCCGCCGTTGCCCGCCATCAGGAGAACGATGACCAGAACGACGAGCACAAGGAGGATCCCGAATACAAAGATCTTCCCCATCCCGCCCTTTTTGGCTGTTCCTTCGCTCGCGCTCTCCGAGGGGGGGGCCCCGCCCACCGCGGGAGGGTCGCAAGGCCCGTCCTCCATGTCCTCCGCCCCCCCGGCGGGGACGATGTCTTCTTCAACGATGATGAGATCTTCGCGCTCGTCCATGGATGCCCGTTCCGCGCGGAGGTTCAACAGCAAATATAACCCGCGGACAACAAACGCGGTCAGAAAAACGCGCCCTCGCGTGCGCAGTAATAAAGCTGCATAGCGGCCGGAACCCAGCGGCCCTTTATGTCAACGAACTGTTGTGTCTGTCTCGATCCGATCGAGGGCCGGGTGGTCACCTTGGCCCCGTGCGGCGACCGCGCGCACGCGGTCTGTTATGCCCAGTGGTGTTACGACCCCGATCGGGCCCAAAGATGCCCGAAATGCGATGCCCGCGTGCGTAGTTACGCGACCAGGGATCACGACGCCTCGGCGGCGCTGAGAGAGACCGATTGCTCGATCTGCTACGAGAGCCTCGCGGCCGGCAGCGAAGCGGGCGTCGTCCAGATCGATGGCTGCCGGCACGTCTTCCATGACTCCTGCCTCGCCGACTGGGCGGCCGCCTCTCCGGCGGGTAAAGCGACATGCCCGATCTGCCGCCGAGAGGACATAACGACCTCCCCCGTCAAGCTGCCGGCCGCCGGAGACGCTCGCGATCGCGTGATTGAGCAACTAATCCAGCGCATCGCGGTCCCGGCCGATCGGCAACAATCCGCCAGAGGAGCGGGCCAGAACGTCCGGCCCGCTTCGCTGATGACATGTAAGTGCGCCCACTGCGGCGCTGCCCCAGGCGCCCCCCCCTCTTTCCTGCCCCCCGCTCCAGTTCCCGCCGCTACTATGTCTGCCTACCCGCCCGCCACTCCCGCGCCCGCCACTCCCGCGCCCGCGCCTGCCACGCCCGCTTCGCTGCCCGCCACTCCGCCCCCCGCGCGTGGAGCCGCCCCTCTTAGCCGGGCCCGCCCCGGAGTCACTTCGGCGAGCGACGTCCGCGGCCTGTCTGCCCAGCAGTTGGTAGCTGGTTTCGGCGACCGATGGACGGGCGGGCGGACACACACAGAACCCCCCTTAGTGCCACGGGACTCCAGCAGGGCCCCCGTGGACGGGGACCCGGAAGACGAACAGCCCTCCGGCGATGCTCTGGTTCGGCAGGCCCGAGCCGAGACTGAGCGCAGGGCCCGAGCCCGAGAGGCGCAGAGCCGAGACGCCCGGCTGATCGGACAGGCCGCGTGCGTTGGGCGCCGGGTGTCCGGGGAGCGGGCCTTCGGGGCCTACTACCCCGTCGAAGGCGATCTCTACGCTGGGCCACCCCGCGCTAGCGCCCCTCACGACGAGCTCCCGAGCTCGCCTCCGTCAGCGCGAGAGGCGAGGCGCGACGCTCGACCGACTCCACACACCCCGCCGGCGTATGGTTGGGCGCCGAGACCTCCAAACTCGGAAAGGGGCGGGGAGCTCCTCTTATCCCCCGGCGCACAGATCTCCTCATGGCCGCCCGCAGCGAGCCCTCGGATCCTTTCGGGGGCGGAGAGATGCGGGTGGGCCCCCCACCGCGACAGCGCGGCCGAGACTTGCGACAGCCCGCCCCACCCATACGAAATGCGCGACGAGGTTCTGTCCATGTACGGGTTCACCCAGCAGGACCTGCTAAACTTTGCGAGCCCGCCTTTGGTCGGAGCCCTGGATCTGGAGAAGAAGGCGGCCCGCGCGCCGGCCAAGGAGCCTTCCCGCACGGTCATGGCGCCCCCCCGCGCGCCCACCAAAAAGTCCGCGCCGCGGGGAAAGGCCCCCCGGGCAGGCTACAAGTGAGACGCCGATCCGCGCCTCGCACGGTCTGCACAGTCCGCACCGGTGAGACGCCCGCTGCGGAGCGGCTGTTCCATTTTGTCGGGCCGCTGGTCAAAATTGAAGAAGTCGCCGTCGGCAACAAGCAACCGAGCCATGCAGAGACAGGATGAACGCAACATCAGCCCACCGCCGACCCCGGACGATCACGAGAGCGAGGCCCTTTGCGATCACGGACTCAGCCTGATCATTGCGGAAGACCACGCCCAAAAGGCTGTCGAGGCTCTGGGGCATGCGAGGCGCGAGTTCAAGTGGATTCAGGAACGCGGAGAGGCCCGCAGGAACGGACAAGCGGCGGCCGGCAATCCGCCCGACCCGCTAGAGAGGCTCGACCATCTTGAGTCCGACGAGGAAGAGCCTCCGTACGATAGCGGCGATGAACCGCCCCCTCCGCCTTACCGGGCAAAAGCTGCAGCGGCAGTGACCTCTGCAGGGGGGCCCGAGCGGGAGATCGATGAACTGTTGGCCGAGATCGGGCTCGTCGAAAAGCCGCCCGCGCCTCCGGCGCAGGTGCCCCCTAATTATCGGCCCCTTGAATTGCGCTTGGCAGTCGCTGCGGGCGAGGGGTGCTACCCACGAGACCTAACGGCGCGGGTTCTTGAGGCCTATTCCCGCGCCGACACGAAAGAAGAGCTCGGAGACGAGCTGCAGGCGTTCGAGACCTTCGGCCCGCAGGCCGCGCCCCGTCTCATGGGGATAGTGGAAGAGCAAAGGAAGCCCCGAGACTCCGACAGTGGCGAGCTCCTTGACGAGCTGTACGCCGCTTACCAGGGAGTGCCTGGTGGGCGCCCATGGGGGGAGGTATTTGGCGACATAGAGGCCGGAGATCTCCTTAGCGACGAGGGCTTCGAGCTGCTCGGCATTTTCGACGGGCTCGGCCAGCCCGGAACGACAACCGCTAGGGCAAAGGAGCTGGAAACGGAACTGGTCGAGGCAGCGCGCGACGGAAGCCGGGGCCCCCTCTTGAAGGCTCTGCAAGAACTCTACGAGGAGAGCCTGGCCGACGACGAAGAGGACTGCCCAGAGACCGACGACGGGGGCGAGACCTCCGAGGAGGACGGGGTCGGCTTATCGGTCATGATGGCCGGCGACGCCTGGGATGTGGCCGCGGCTGCGCTCGAGGAGCCGTGGGCGCCGCCCCGTCTCTTTGAGAGACTCTACGCGCTCCGCGTAGAGAACCCAAACCTGTTCAGTAACGAGGTGCCCAGCAAAAAAGAATTCGCGCGCAAACCCGACGGAGTTGATTTATTCGCAGAGTTGCCCGTGGACCCAGCCGAAGCCGGCGAAGATACAACAGAAACCCGCCTGAGGGCAGCCGAAAAGGCGCGAGATTTCGCCGACCGCGCCGACGCGCTGGCCGAAGAGTGCGAGGACGCTCAGACGGAGGCCGAGAGCGCGATGCACCTCTTGCGGAAGAAGCGCGACCGACTGGAGGCGGAGGACCCGTCGCCGAGGCCGCTGAAACGCGCCCCGCGCGGCGTCATAATCTACGAGGACGAGCCGCTCGAGGTGCCCCTTGGCCGGGCCGCGCGGGCGGCGCTCGCCAAAGTGGATCCGGGGGCGCACGTCCTCGGCGAGGGCTGCGAGCTCCCGTGGGAAGCCGACGCGCCGGCCGAGAGCCTCTACGGGCAGGCGGAAGTCCTCCAGAGCGCCTGCGAAGATCTCGCGGTGGAGACCTACGGCCCCGGGGAGGGCCGGAGACTTGCGCGGGAGTGGCGGCAGCTCGACGAGATCTACGCCGAGCAGGCCCGGGCCGGGCCGATCATCGGTGGAGCGCTCTTCGCCGACCTTTGCGATGAGCTCCTTCAGGACCTGATGAGCCTCGGCTGCGCGGGCTTCACGCCCGACGCCTACGCGGCCCTCCAAGCTGCGGCGGAGGCCCATCTGGTCGAGACCTTCGCGGGCGCGAACCTCGCCGCAATCCGCGCCGGACGGACCCACGTGCGGCCGGAGGATCTGCCGAACAACCAAGATCGCCCGTCGCGGGGCTAATAAAATTCGGGGAGTCCTCGCGCCGGCCGCGTGAATTTTTGAGAGTCCGCTACTATTTCCCGAAGGGGTATACAACCGCCCGCCCGGTCGCAAGTTCCGCTAGTTATGCAATCGTCACCTCTTATGTGGGGACTCCTCGTGGTCCTTGTGCTCATCATTCTGTACTTCATGTTCTCCGGGAGCTCCTCCGCAACGAGCTGCTCCACTGCCGCCGACTGCGCAACCGGCCAAGCCTGCGTAAGCAGCGCGTGCAGCGATACTTGTACGACTGACAGCCAATGCGACAGTGGATACACCTGCAACACAACCAACGGACAGTGCCAAGCTGCATCGCCCCGCCCCTCCGCTTTCCGCCGCCGGTAATAAGTCGCAGGCCCTGAGCGCGTGCCCCCGAGGTCGCTCTGCAGCCGGTGTCTCACCAGTGCAGTCTGCTGAACACCCAGTTTGCAGTAGGTGTTCCACCGGCAGCTGGCGTGCGGCCCCTTTTTTGCCATTCGCGCGGGGCCTATTCGGGACCCCGCGGCGATCGAGGCGGGACCGGCGGGGGCGCACCTGGAGGGACTGATGTCGCGGCAGTCACGTGGTGACGGCCTGAGAGAACCCGCTCGGGCGGAGAGGCGGCCACCCCCGCAACAGACTCCGGGGGCTCGGCCAGGAATGCCGCTGAGCTCGGGCGCTTCGGCGGGAGGGCGGGCCGGATCCGGCCCGAGCTCAACCGACGGAGCGGCGTCCCAAAGGCATCCGCGGGAACGGCTGCGGGCTCGCCCGCGGCGGCTCCCGGAGAGGACTCGCCGGTCCGGCCAGCTGTCGGTCGGACGATATGGCCCAGAGTGCCCGGGGGTGGCTCTAGAGGCGGGCCGCCCAGGGGCGAAGGACTGGCGGAAAGAGCGGAGCTCTGCCGGTCACGCGACCGAGGCCCGTCAGGAGCCACCTGCGGGGCTGACGACAGGGAGAACACTCGGAGCGCCGGGAGGAGCGACAAAGACCGCCGCGATTTGGGCGGTTCGTCGTCGCTCCGCCACCAACAGCCGTGGCAGCGCTTGCCGTCGAGCCACGCGGGGGTTTCGGGCCAAGCTTGGCATGGAACGCCGCAGTCCGCGCAGTCGTACTGGATGGGCCCTGCCTCGCTGTCGAGAACGCGCGGGGCGTGAGGGGGCGACGGCGGGGCCGCCCGCGGAAAGGGAGCGTCCATCTATAAAAAACAGGCACCAAAGCCCCCTGCTCAATCCGCCTCGAGAGTCTTGGTGTCGCGACCGGTGAATGACTCATATGAGTTAGTAGGCAGGTAGTCAATTTGCCTGCGGGTCTCGCTATCTTTTTCTAGGGCGGCAAGACAGAGCCCCACGCGCATCTCTAACGAGGCGAGCCGCGCCTCCATAGCCGCCTGCTTGTCAGCACCCTCAGCACACTTCTATTCGAGCTCGGCCACCTTCGCTCGGAGCTCATCGTTTTCCTTCTCTTCTGGCATGTTTCTGTGTAGCCCGCCCGCCCCTTCATTTTTCGGGATCCGGCCCGGCCGCGAAGGTCTCGACCGGACGAGTTTTCGCCAAAAATGAAGGCGCCGCCGGGCAGTAACAACCCGATATGTCTACAGTCCAGCCCACTCCGAACAAGTGTAAGTCGCCGTTTCCGCGGCCGAGCGAGTCGCAGGTAGCTGATTTCGGCGACCGGCGGACTAACGCCCCCCTGGAGAGCCGCCCGCTCACCCTCGAGTTCTCGCCGGAGCTCGTTAAGCACATGGAGGCCGGGTGCGAAGTGCAGCTGGTCGTAAGGCTCCGAGGAGGGGGGGGCGTCTCGGGGCGCCCGGCCCTGCCCGCCCATCCGGCGAACGACCAAAAAGGGAGCGAGCCCCCGCAGAGCCCCGAAGGGGGGGCCGTCAAAAGCCCCCGTCTCCGAACCCGCGCTTCGAAGGCGAAAGTCGCCCAGGCCGCCCACAAAGATGAGTGCCCTATCTGCATGGAGGCGATGGACGACGCCGGAACGATGACGCGGACGCTCTGCGGGCACTACTTCCACACGGAGTGTCACCGCTCTTGGTTGGAGTCCCGCAGCGAGGCGGGCCAACTCCACACCTGCCCCCTCTGCAACAAGATCCTTGGCCCATGAGCGCCCGTTTTTTTGTCGGCCGCCCTCATTTTAGGGCCGCCCGCGCCCGGGCGACAAGGGCCCGGGAGCCCCCGAGGCTCCGGAGGGTGCTGTCGCTTATCCCGCAGGCTTTGATGACCTCGGGCCGGGTGGGGCTCCGCCCGTTGGCCTCGATGAACGCCCGGACCGCCGCCTCGCACGCTTCCGAACCGATCTCGCCCCGGGCGGGCCCGCTCTCTTCGCCCGGCGGAACAGCTGCGCCATTCGGAGCAGCAGCGGGCACTCGCGCAAGATTGTCAGCGCCCCCCGCAGTCGCGTCGCCCACCTGGGCGGCCGAGCGGAGTTCGGGGTGTCGGTCCCAAAGCTGTCGGAGGTTTGCGATGGCCGCCGCCGTAGTCGCCTCGAGGCTCTGGACATCGAGACCGACCAACGTAAGGCGGTCGCGGATCCGGCGGAGGGGGACGACGGTCGACAGGTAGCTGGCGTAGGCCCGGTTGACCGCCTCTTGGGCCGCCTGCACGGATTCCGGGGTCCCCGCTTTGCCGCGGCGCGCGAGGGCCGGGACGAGGAAATCGAGGAGAGCGACGGCGAACTCCACGAGGGCGGGGGTGGCCAGCGCGCCAACTATGAAGATGGCCGGTCGCCCCCCCGAGGGGCCCGTCCCCCCCGGAGCGGCCGAAGAAGGGGCAGGCGGCCCGGGGCACATGCGGAGACCAAAGGGCCCGATCCTGGGCAGGGGGCGGGACTCGCAGGAGACGAAAATGCCCCCGTCCGCGACCCCCGAGCTCCCGAGGTCGCGCTCGAACTTTTCGATCTCGGCCGTCGGGACCCGGGCGACGTTTTTCACCTCGACGAGGAGAGAGGGCGCCCCCTCGCGCCGAAGAAGGAAGTCGCCGCGCCCGGGGGTTTTCCCGCAGGCCTCGAGCTCGGCCTTGGGGTAGCGCCGGAGTAGCAAAGACTCGATGACGCTCTCGGCCGCCGCGCCTTTCAGGCTGCTGGTCGCCCCCCCGGCGCCGGTCCCCAGGAGAATGTCCAGGCGCCGAGTTAGCGCGGCAAGCTCGCCCGCCTGCGACAGGTGTCCCACCGGTGCGGACTGCTCGCTCGGTCGCTCCGCAGCAGGTGTCTCACCGATGCGGACTGCTAGCTGCCCGCTGGGAGGGGGGGCGGCCGCGCCTGCGGGGGTTGGGGACCCGGCGGCGCCTGGCAGTGGAACGCCTATCGATGCAGTAGGTAGCTGGTCGCGAGCATTCCCTGTGGGCGGGCGCGCGAGCTCCCGGCAGTACTCTAGCGTCCGGAGCCCGGCCGTTAAGACAAGTCGGGCATCCTCGGGACTAAGGTCCACCGGCAGTGTGAAGTCCGCAGGGAGCTTCAGAGTCACGGTGCGCAGCTCGGACATTGCGCGCGGGTCCCCCCCAGCTCGGGCGCTCTAAATGCCCAGTTCTTAAACAGCTCCTAGCGGCTAGCGCGCTTTTTGAAGCTCCCGGCCCTGGCGAAATGACCGAAATAACCGGAGACTTCCGCGCGGAGACGCTGGCCCGGATCCGGATCTTGGATCCCGCAGGGTTTGGCGACGGCCCTCGGGCGGTGCTTTACGCCCATTTCGAGGCCTGGGCCCGCAGAGTCGGGGCCGAGGAAGAAAGTGACTGCCCGGCCCGGGTGACCCCCCATTCTTTCGTCTACCGCTATCTGGAGGCCTGTCACGACTGGTGTCTGCCCCCCACACGCGATGCCTGTGTGGCCTTCGGGCGGAAGATCGCCGGTCCCTCTTTCGCGCTCGGAGTCGAGAGGCACGTGCAGTCAAAGGGGGGGTGGCGAGCCGCGCTCGCGCGCCACTCGACAGTCCTTTGGCTAGTCGCCGAGGGGCGCGAGGGGCGCCTGCCGACCCCAGCCCAGCGCGAAGAGCTACAGCGGGCTGCGAATCCCGATTACTACCCCGGGAGCGGCCACAGCATGATCCTTTACTACACACTGAATAAGGTCAAGGGTCCCTGGACCGGGGCCATCCAGGGCGATCCGACCCCACCCCCGAAGGCCCGCCCTGCGGACAAAAAGGCGCGCCGCCCGAGCGGTCCCCCGCCTGCAGAGATTCCCGCCGGCCCCGGTCGGAGGTCGAAGCGACCCGGGCGTCGAGTCCGATTCGCGGAGGGGCGCGGAGCCTGCCCGCCGTCGCCTCCGCACGAAGAGTGGGTCCCGCCGTCGCCTCCGCACGAAGAGTGGGTCCCGCCGCCCCTGCCCAGGAAGTGGGCTCCGCCTGCTCCACCCGAAGGATGGGTCCCGCCGCCCCTGCCCAGGAAGTGGGCTCCGCCGCCCCTGCCCAGGGAGTGGGCTCCAGCTCCCCCGCCCGAAGAGTGGGCGAGCAAAGAATGGGCCCCCGAAGAAGAATGGGCCCCCAGCTTGTTCGACCTTACGCCGACCGAGCCGGGCTCGCAGGGTACCGCCGCAACCAGCGGGCTGAGCCACGGCTCCGGCTCAGCTGCCGGTGGAACACCTACTGCAAGCTGGGACGATGCCGAGTTCTCAGAAAGTGAGCTAGGCGCGCTCGGCATCGCCCCCGACGGGTCGGTGGAGTTCGCGGACCGCTACTACCCCCCCCTTTCTGAGATCGAGAGCCTGGCCCTGTTCGACGATCTGAGTCCGCCGCGCGCTCGCCCTGGCGACCCGGCGTAGGCTCCCGCCCCCGAGATAGCTCGCCGCCCGAGCCGCCTTCAGTCGTGCTGGCCTGGCTATTTTTTGCTCGCTCGAAGGGGCGCTTGTTGGGCCAGCAGCGGACAAATGAAGCCACCGCCGCCTAAGCAAGAACACCCTGCGGGCGAGCGATGGCGGCGACGGACGACATGGCTCTCGAAGACGAAGTCGACGCATACATCCTGGAGCTCCTCGGGGGGGCGCCGGTGGCCCCCTGCGAGCTCCACCGACCCCCCGGGGGCGAGGGTCCAGGCGAGTCTTCCGCGCCCCCCCCCGACCCCCCGGCCAGCGCGGCTGAAGGCAACAGCTCCTACGAGCGCAAGTTCCGCGACGTCCACCAACTTTACCCCCCCGCCTCGCCAGGACTAGGCTCGGAGGAGACGGGGACTTTCACGGTGACCCTCGGCGACGCCGCCGAGGCGCACGCAGGCATGGAAATCATCCGGGCGCCCCAGAGCGAGCAGGCCCTGCGGTCGGACGCAGTGGCCGGTTTCACGGAGGCCGAGTTGGCCCTCGCCGCCTTGAAGTTCCGCCAAGCCGGCTGCGAGGCCGAGGTGATAGACATCCCGTTCCCGCCCGGCTGCGCCCTACCGGGCGAGGCGGACTGGCTCGCGAGGGTCGACCAACGGCCCTGCGTTCTCGTCGCCCGCGGCGCCGCAGCTCTCTTCGCCACCCCCGGGGGCGACCGGGGCCTCCAGAAGCTGGCCTTGCAGCTCAAGGGCATCCCTTACGACACCAAAGCGAAGATGCGAGGCAGCGTCAAAAACAAACTGGCTCGGCACTGCGTGTGCGTCGGGGACGAGGCTTCGGAACCCAACTACGAAGAGGGCAGAGGCCGGATCGTGACCTTCGACGGACCGGCCCCCCGCCTTTCGGCCATCCGAGAAAAGCTCCCGGCGTTCTTCGGCCCGAAAGCCGAGGGCCTGGTCGCGGAGATAAACCACTATTACAACGCGTCCAAGTGCGGCATCGGCTACCACGGCGATGGGGAGCGCCAGCTCGTGATCGGGGTTCGGGTCGGGCGCCCGATGCCTCTCTGCTTCTGGTGGCACCGAGGCGCGGCCCGTCTGGGCGAACGGACGCGGATCGACCTCTACTCGGGGGACCTCTACGCCATGTCGGCGAAAGCCGTGGGCCGCGACTGGCGCAAATCGGTCTTCCCCACTGTCCGCCATGCGGCCGGAGCCGCGAAGTACATCGACTAGGGCGAGCCGCCCGGGCCGGTTTTTTAGACAGCAGCTGGACACTGTTCAAGCAGGCAGTCCGCGCCGGTGGGACACCTGCTGCAGGAACTGCTGACAAATGTGCGCCGAGCCGGCAGGCCAGACCCCGGGGCCCGAACGCGCGCCCACCCGCAGCGACCGCTTGCTCAGTCGCACCGCAGAGACAGCTTGCTGGAACAGCGACCTACCGCAGGGACTGCTACCTTCTTCTTGCGGTTGCCTCGCGAGCGAGTGCGACTGCGCCAGCAGTGGTTCGCGGCCCCAGCAAGCAGGGGGCGCCCCGAGTACTTCACATGGCGCCGAGGCGGGCCCGACGGCCCTGGCTTCGGACCCTTTCCCGGCGAGCGACGATGAGCCTCTTGGCTCCACGACGAGTGAAAAGGACTCCGCATTACCGGCCGGAGGCGACGCGCTGCCGGCGACTCTCAACGAGGCAAAAAACGAGTCTGAGTATCTCCGCAGCTACATCATTCTCCTGGAGGCCCGCGTCGAGGTGCTCGAGGAGCTCCTCGCCGCCCGTGGCCAAGTGTGACCGGATCTTCAACCTTCGCGGAGTCCGAAGCCAAAAGGGGGCCCTCAGGCAGGGCCGTCGACGTGCTCCTCGCCGTCGAGCGGGTAAAGCTCGCACCAGTCGCAGATGTAAGCAGAGTCCCAGAACAGGTCGCTGACGCTCTCGGGGAACCAAAACTTGCATAGGTCGCACTTGACGAGCACCGTCGACGGGTCGCTGTTTAAGAACTGGACAGCCGGGACTGCGACCATCTCCGCAGCCGTTTTTTCGGCCGATCGGGCGTCAAGACCAAGGATGTGTCTCGCCATGGTGATGCAGGCTCGGCCCCGCGTTCAAAATTGAAGGCAGCCCCCTCGAGAGGAAATCGCGATGAGGGGCCGACCCTGCTCCAGCAATGTGGGCCACCCTTGGAGTAGCTTGGAGCAAGACCTGGCGGAGATGAATGAACGCACCCAAGCCGCCCGCGACCGCTCCGGCGCGTGCCTTCGCGAAGTCCGGGAAGCCCTGAAACGGGAGCCAAAGATCGAGCTCCCCCCCGCCTCTGAGAGCTTGTGGGAGCCGCACCGGTCCATAAGCTTTGAAGCCCGGCTCAGAGGGTGCCAGGAGCCGGCTATCATTACGTGCCCAATCGCCCCCGACCCCTGGAAAGAACCGATGGCGGCAAAGCCCCCCTATGCGGTCGTTGAGTACGGCGGAAAAACTACAAACTGCGGCAGCTCAGCCGAGGTAGCCGCTACGCTCTCTCAGCTGCTTGGCCAGTAAGGACCCGCGCCTGTTTTTGACCCGTTCATATGACCAGCACCAAAAAGAGGTCGCTGCTCGCGCCCGAAACAGAAACCCTCAGAGGCCCGTCGGCTCTTCTATCGGCGATCGGCTTTCGGGGCCGGATCCTCAAACAGCTCTTCATAACCCTCCAGCTGGATTCCGAACGCCCGGACGGTCTCAATCATTTCCGGAATCTCTTTAGGAGCCTGGCTGATCACCAAGTCGCCGAGCGCGCGAAATCGGGCGCAATATCTATCGATCTCTTCGAGTAATAGCAGTTCCTGCGGGCTACGGTTTTCCATCTCTAAGCTGCCCTAGGCGCCTTTCAATTATAGGTGCGTCGCGTATCTGGCGCCCTCCTGGACTGCGAGACGCTGGCCGCACTCGGTCCACCAAGCCCCGACGGCGCCCTTTATTGAACCCGAGACACGAACACGCTAGCAAGGTCGCTGTAGGTGTTCCACCGAGCTGACAGACCCCGCAAGGTAGCTAGGTATCCAGCAGTACGCGAGCGGACGCATTAATGGCAGCCGCGCCCACTAGACATCCGCAGTTGGAGCCGGGCGCCCCAAACTGGCGAGGCGCCCCCAGAGGCGGAAAAGGCGGCGAACTTCGGAAGGGGAGGGGCCGCGGGCGCGGCCGGAAGCCGAGATCGAACCGCGGCCGGGGAGGTGCCCCCTCGCCCCCCCGGGACAGGGGAGGGCACTTCGCGATGAGTCGGACCTGGAACACCCCTAAGGCCACATCGGTACCTTTGCACCCGGAGCTATCCGATGATGACGGGTTCGAGCCGGACGAGATCAACCCTTGGTCCGATGGCGAGGACGACACCCCCCCAGAACGCGAAGCCGAGTGCGGAGAAGATCCCGCGATGAAGGAAGCCCTGGCCGAGAACCTCCGACTGAAAAGTGAGCTCGCGGAGCTCAAAGCGGCGAACATCCGGCTGCGGGAGGCCCGTGACCGCGTCGAGGAAGCGAACGAGCGTCTCGCCCACGAAAACGCCTGGCTGGACTCGAAGCTAGGGGCTGCGACCGCCCGGTTCCTGCGGGTGCAAGACGCGATCGCGGGATGGAACGCCGATTGCGCCGGACGCGCGGCCCCGCGCTAAATTGAAACCGCGGCGCGGTCCCCAACTCTGACAGCTGTCCGCAGGTCTGCTCACAATGCCCCGCCCCCATCATCTTAAAGTGCGGATCGACCACTCCGGACTCAACAGCATTTACTTCTGCGCCGAGTGCGATCGCCTGATCGCGATGACTTCTTACGACTCATGTGCGGAACATCTCTGGTTCACGGCCCCGAACACCAAAAAATGTAACACCTGCGGGCTCACGTTCTGCGCGAACTGCGCGATGGCGAAGACTTGCCGCCCTTCTTAGCCCATACGGAGGGGCCGGCCGCGCCCGACCGATTTTTTCGGGCCCGCGGGGGCCCAGCCTCCGGCCGGCGACTGCGGCGCCTACGTCCCATTTTTGAAAGGCCCTGACCCGCGCAAACAACCGAGTACTATGGAACTCGCCTACGAAATCCACCCCGTGTGCCCGATCTCGGCCGACTACGCCCGTTGGCGGCTGAGGGGCCGGATCACCCGGCTCATCGACCTCCAGATGCCCGGCGCCCCCCGATACAAGATCCGGGCCGCCGTCGAACGTTACTACATATCCAAGGCCTGCGAGGCTAGTTGGGAGCGCCCTCGCCCGCTTCTGTTGGGGCCCGCCGAGGCCAAGCTCTGGGGGGAGCTGCACGGCCTCGAGCGGAGCGGGGCTCAAACGGCAACGAAGGCCTGGAGGTTAGTCTGGGCGGCCGTCGTCCAGGCCTACACCGGCCTAAGTCCCGACGAGGTCCGCCGAGCCGCGGGCAGTCTGGTCGCCCGTCCTCCCCGCTGCGGGCCGAGCCTGGCGCGAGTCGGAGATTTCTCCCAGAGCCCCGCGGAAGTCCCCCTGGCCAGGCTCCACAAAGTCGGCGGCCCCGAAAAGACGCTCCGGGTCCTCCTTCGCTACGGCTCGGTGGGCCTCAGCACCCGAGCGCTCGGGATCCCCTTCGCCGGAGCCGAGAAGCTCCGGACTGAATTCGGTTTCACCGTCGAGACCTTCGCCTCGCCGATCGACGCGCGGTTTCTCGGGAAGCCCGGGGCCGCGTTCTACAGCCCCTTCTACGACACAGACGCCCCCTTCGGGAGCCTTGGCTCGTTCTTCGGCGCCAACGGGGTCCCGCCCTCCCCGCCCCCTCCCGGGGGCTGGGTCTGCACCCCCCCCCATGTCGAAAACTTTCTAGACAGAGCCGTTCGCGCCGTCCTCGGCGCCGCCGAGAAGACAGCGGGCGCGGGCTTCCGCGCGATCTTTGTCGCTCCCCACTGGGAGGACGCGGACTTCTACGCCCGCATGCGCGCTTCCCCTTACGTCGTCGCGACCACAAAGACAACCCCCAAGACTTTCTGGTACGAGGACCCCCTCGGCCGCCAGAGGTCGGGAGTCCGCTCGATCATTTGGGGCGTCGCCTCCGACCCCCAGGAGGCGACGCTACTCGCGGAAGCGATCAGAGCACTTGTCGCGTCCGGAGCCCCCCGCGGGAGTCCGCGCCGACGCTAGCGGAGCGCGGCGCACTCTACGGCGCTAACACTCAGCGCAAGTTTTTTTGCGTGGAGGGCCCGTTTATTAGAGCACTTGCGTCACCGAAGAATAGGAGCGCCGGGCGGGACATGGATAGGCGCCGCTGCGATCTATGCGGTAAAGTGTTTGCGTCCCCCCAGAACCGCTGGCGCCACCAACGGACGAAATGCAAGATGCGGGCCGATCTGAAGAATTCCGAGTCGACCGAGGCCTGGGCCGCGGTCGAGCGAGCCGAGGAGGCCGCCGCTGCGGTGACGGGCGAGAGAGACGAAAACGTTCTCCTGCGTCTGACTCTGTCTCGGCGGGTCCTGGAGTTGCGGGGGGCCGCCCTTGAGCTGGAAATCCGGATCGACCACGCGACGCAGCAAAAATAACGAGCATCGGGTCCGATAACAGCGCGGGGTCCCCGGGCACCTGACCGGGTAAATCAGGCCCCTACCCACGCCTTCCCGCTCGGGCTCCCATGCTCGGGCGCGATGGTCCGGGGCGTCCCCCATCCCGCTCGCACCGCCCTCGCTGGGGCGGATGTCTAATACGAGAGCCGCGGGCCATAAATGAAAGAGGGCACCCATTTCAGCATAGTGATGAACGCCCGCAAGGCTTGTGTCTACCTGATGATCCTGGTCGGAGTTATGTCGGCTCTCGGGGCCGCCGCGCGGGGGGGCGCCTCGCTGGTGGCGTATCCCGAGACTTCGCCGCACGGAGGAACACCTGGCATGGAGTGGCCGGCCAGCCCAGCCATCGCCGGCCTTTTGGTCGGCATCTGCGGCGTCCTCGTGGGCCCCGGCGCTGAACTTGCCGAAAAAGTATAGGGGCGTCTCGAAAGCCCCGGCAAAGACGCGGCGGCCCGTCAAACCCCGGTGGAGCCAAACCCCCCTCTACTCCCCTCGGGTAGATCTGAGGACTCCACCGAGTCCCAGACCATCAGCGTGACCGGCGCGCAGACGAGTTGGGCTATCCGCATCTTGTCACTCACAACGAATGGAAGCGGTCCGTGATTGACCAGGACCACGCCAATTTTTTGGTGGAAGTCCGAGTCGATAGTGCCGGGCGTATTGAGGACCGTCACGCTGTGTTTCAAGGCCAGCCCACTGCGAGGGCGTACCTGGATTTCATGTCCCCGGGGGAGGTGCACTCGAAGCCCCGTGGGGATTAGCCCGACGCAGCCAGGCGCGATCGTGATCTTCACCCCGCCCGGGAGATACGCAAGAACGTCAGCCCCCGACGACCCGCTCGTAGCGTACACCGGCCGGTATCCCTCGGGGGCGTCTATCTTGACTGCGATCTGCCCGGCGGACTGCGGGCTCGAACTCATCGTCACTTGGATCTCTATGAAGTCCGCGAGCGTGTTCAGATGGCCGGTTCCACGCCCACCATTATTCGCAGAGCCGGGGCCTGGGACCTCAGCGGCGCTGGCGCGAGAGCAGAGCTGCGACAAAAATCGCCGCAAGTCTGACGGTTTCACATAGCGCGCGATGATCACAATAACCGCGCCCATGGGCCTCCGGGCCGAGGCGACCCATGGCCCGTTTGACTTCTGCGGCCAGGGGCTGCACCCAAAGTACACGCGGATCCTCGGGCGCTTCGACGTCGACACTCAAGTGGACCTGTTGTGGGACTGCGGCCCGAACGGGCCCCTGACCGGACTCCAAACGCCCTTCCGTTTCTGCAAGGGCGTTTGGCTGTCCGAGCCGTTGGTGCCACTCGCCCGCCGGTTCTCTGTCAGGCTCAGCAAGATCGGCGCCAAACGGAACGCGAACTCGGTCGAGCTCTACCTCGAAATCTGCACGCTGAAGGCGGCGGGGGGCACTCCGGCCCCGCCGGGCGCTGCCCCGACAGAAGGGGGCCCGAGCACGCTCCCCGCGGACTCCCCAGGCCCGCGCACTCGCCCCGCGCGGAGCCGGTCCGCCCCTAAGGCAGGGGGCGACCCCCCTCCGGCCCTGCCCGACCTGACCGAGGTCGCCGAAAGGCACAGGGTCGAGAGGGCCGCACGCGCCGCCTCGCCGCCGCCCCCCGCCCCCTCACAGAGATCGCCGCCGCCCTTCAGGAGCTCCTATTCGGCCGGCAGCGCGCTCTCGGCGGGAGCTGACCCCGAAGTGGGCGCTCCTCCACTGACGTGCGAGCAGTCCCGGGCGAGCAGCCAGGAAACCGAGGACCGCGGGGGCAAGTCGGCGAAGCGCCCGACGACCCCGTTCCGGCTCCTGGCGCGGGGCGCCCGCAACAAGAGCGCCCAGCCCCCCGACCGTCTGCCCGGCTATATCCCAGTGGGCGGGCTGCTCGTCGGGACTGTGGGCAACCGGCTCGAGACCCTCCCCCGCCCCGACACGGCGGGCCTGCATCTAACCAGCACCGGCGACGGCAAGTTCGACTGGCTGTGAAATTGAAGACGCGCCCCGGGCCGAATCGCCGAGCGCGCCGAGAATGATACCGGTTTACCGCGCTATGAGCCACGTGAGTGCCCGCAGGTACTGCTGGGTCTGGCGCGCCCCGCACGCCACGCCGGCGGCCTTGGCCGCCGAGGACCCCCGCGGTGAGCTCGCCCGCCGCTACAGCGAGGGGGGGGGACCAGGCCGCGCACCACATGTACCTGGCGTCCCGCCTACAACCTCCCGGCTTCCGAGCCGTGCTCGATGCGCCGCGCGCTCCAGGTGGCTGCTGGAACAGCTAATATCGGCCACCTGCAGGCCCTGCCCAAGAGCGCTTTCGCCGAGCGGGACCTCTTGCGCCTCCGAGCCCAGAGGCTGTGTGAGTTCTCGACCTACCTGGGCGCGCGCGAAGAAATCACCCAGAGCGCCTTCGACGAGCTTCTCATGCGCTTGGTGACCCCCGCGCGTTGACCTCCCCCCGCTCTTTTTTGTTTCCGCCCGCGGGCGGCGGAGCACCCGAAGGTAGACTTGGACAACGGTGTCAGGAGGCACGCCGAGCTCGGCCAGCGTCCGGCCGTTGTCGGGGAGCTCTTCTTCTTCGTGCACGAGCACGAGCCCCCCGGGGTACCCTCCCAGCATTTTCCGCAGAGCTCCGCACAGCTCGTCGACGGAGGCCTCAGGCCGCCCCCAGACCCCGACGGCCCGCCCCCCCAGGAGCTCGGACACTGCTGCCTCTCTATTCATCCGGTCTATGTTGGCCAGCTGTTAGCAAAGCTAACTTAACAGCTAACTTAACAGCTAACTTAATAGCTAACGATGTTCCACCGACGGGCGGACTTGAGCGGAGAGCGGCGCGCCCGGCAGCGCTTCGAGTTTTTTCGTTTTGAAGCCCCTCCCTGGCTCATAGACATGTCTGACCGCAGCTTCGAAAGGTCGACCAGGGACCTCGTGCGCCCGATCGTTGAGACCCCCTTCTTAAGGAAAGGGGACCCGCTGACTAGATGGAGGCTCGAGTTCATCTTTGACTCAAATGCCGTCTCGTCCTCCTTTGTCCTCTTCGACCTCCAGCTCGTGCGCCTCTCGCTCCTAAGGAAGATCGCGAGGGGCGTCGAGGACGTTTACGTCCTCGTCACCGAGACCGACCGACCTTCCTGTCAAATCACGGTAAAAAGCGGTATGTATGACTTCTCCGTTGTCTGCCGGGGCGCAGCGGGGATGGCCTTATCCTCCAGCACAATCGCAATCGGCGAGTACGGGGAGGCGCTCAGCTCCGCCCTGGACTGGGCTGAGAAGGAGCAGCTGCCTTTCGCTCCGGAGGGGGCGGCGGATGACGCACCCCGCGCCCAACTCCGCTAGTCCCTGCTGTGAAGGACAATAACCTCCGGGCTGCGGGCGAAGTGAGCCCGGGTGTTTTTTTGAGCGGGCCACTCCGCCAGCGAAGCGGGCGACATTTGAACGGGGGTCGGGCTGACTACCAACTCGCGATGTCCGACGGAGACCGAGAGATCCGAGAAGCTATATTCGGCGACGGGCTTATGTACGCGCTCGAGCAGCTAGAGCCCTCGGTGAGTCTTCTTGAGGTCGCCCTGTCGCCCCCGGAATCCATCTTCTTCGGTAGGCCCTCGGAGCCGGCCGAGCGAATAGACGCGCTCGTGAATACTTTGAGTCGGTTGGTGGAACAAAAGCGCCCCCCCAGCTCGCGGGCTCCAGACAGCAAGCCGGCGGCCGCGCGGCAGACGCCCGATACCCAGCAGAACGAGTGGGACGAAGTGCAGGACTTCCTGGGCTCTAGGCTAGCGGCGCTGGAAAGTTTGGCGGCCGAGCTGAAGACCTATCTCGATCCACTCGGCCGGAAGCGTGAGCCGCCTACAGAGCAGTCGCTGATGTTCCGCATCGGCTGGCTCGACTGCCTGGTGAGGCACTTGGCCGAGCTTTCTACCCCCCCCGCAGAGTGAAGGCCTCCGCCTCTTTTTTGGCGCCCGAAGCGCGAGAAAAATGAACGCGAAGGTGGCGGGCCATACGGCACAGGAAATCAGATGGAACCATTCGATCGTGTTAGCTGGTGCGTACTTAGCACGCTCGCGGAGGACGCGGAGATAATCTCTCTGTCCGACTGCGAAGGCGAAGGCGATGACGATTACGTGCCTTACAGTTCGCCGAAGGCTCTTGAAGTCCTCGACCGCGAAGTCCCGGTCGGGGCCGGCGCGCGCGTGGAAGTTGTTACCGACATTGGCGGCGCGACCCTTATGTCCGAGCCGGTCGCCTCCATAGAAGGAGGCGCCGTTACTGTGCGGGCAGTGCTCGAGGCGATCGAGCGCGCAATGCACCGGCCATTCGTACCGAACGCCGGGCGCGTCCTAGAAAACGGAGTCAGCCAAGATGAGATCTTCCAGGCCGCAGAGGGCTCGGTGTTTGATCCAAAAAGCAGCCAGTTCGTAGGCGTCGCGGATATCTACGCGCGCGGCGGGCTTCGGCCTAACCTCCTGTTAGGAAATCATGTGTTCTTCGAAGGCATCTCCCGCGACTCGGCAGGCACCCTGCGCCCCCACTATGGCTCCTAGGCCCGCACCTTTTGAACCCGGACGTGACATCCCTAACCAGACTGCTCTCTCGATCGCCCGGCCGCTGAAACAGCTACCCACAACTTGCAGTAGGTGTTCCACCGGCAGCTAATGCTGATGGCAAACGCAAGGGCGACCGTCGTGTGCGTCAAAGTCGCGAATATCCGCCCCGAATGGCAAGACCTCCGCGCGTGGTGTGAAGACCCCGCCAACGTCTACATCGGACGCGGTCGGATCGTGTTCGTCGACGTTGGGGGGGCCAAAGTTCGCTACCCTCCGGCCGACTCCGTCTTCGCGAACCCGTTCAAAGTAGGGAAAGACGGGACGAGGGAGCAGGTCGTCGCCAAGTACAGGGCTTGGCTGAAGGGGGAAATACAGCGGGGGGCGATTACCCGCGGGCAGCTAGAGGCCCTCAAAGGGAAACGCTTAGGGTGCTGGTGCCACCCTCAAAGATGTCACGGAGACGTTCTGGCCGCGGTCGTGAACGGGCTTTGAGCGGCCGCTCGCCGCCCAGAGAGAGACGCGACTTTTTGGCCCCGCCGCATAAATGACTGGGCTCTATTAAAGCGGCGCGCCCCCGGGCCCAATGGATCCGTCCTTGGACTGCCGCGACTACGTCGCCGAATCGGCGAAGATCACCGAATGCCTCATCACAGCGCAAGTTATGCTGAAGGGGCTTTCGCCCCCCGTTATTTATCCCCGTGTGGATAACACCTGGTCCCCTCCCAGAAACCCGTGCACGATCGATTTTGCCAACTCCGCGCGCGTAGGTCCCAAGATTCTGAGTATCTGCGCCAGCCTCTACTGGAACAACGCTGAGGGGGCTTTCGAGCTGGAAATGTACGACCGCAGCTTCGCGAGCAGTGGACAGATCTGTTTGACGCCCCACCAGCTCGAAGGGTGGTCAGGCTCCGCGTTCGGGTCGCGTCGCTTCCCGGACGCCCGCGCAGTTGCTATAGAGCTCGCGGAGATCCACCGACTTCTGCACCTCTGCCGCCAGGCCCGCGAGAAAGGCAGATGAAGCCAAGTGTCCCACCGCCCGCTGCGCCGAAAAATAGACACCGGGGCCGGGCTCCTTTTTCGCCCGCAGGGGGGCTACTGCCCTCATTCGACGCGAACGCGGACGACCACACCGATAGAGATATCGGCGCTCGTCGGCACTACAGACCCGACCTCTTGCGAACGCACGGCCAGGCGGGACCCCGCGGCCAGAAGGATGTTCAGCCCGCTCACGGACCCCTGCGGGTGCGTGCCGCTCTTTGGGGAGCCCCATACAATCGCAGTGCCGGCGAATGGGACAAAGTTGGCGGAAGAGGACGGTAGGCCGGCTCCAATCGTCCCGAGCTCGATCGTCAGCGACTCGGCCCCGCCCGCGTTGAAAGCAGTCGACTGATGATTGTATGCCGCCGCGTAGCCCGTGATCACGCTCTCGTATGGCAGCGTCATTCCCACCGCGCTGGATGATTGGCTAGTGGCTCCCCAATCGGCGAAGCGTTGCGCCCCGCCCCCGCCGGAAGCGTTGTTGATTTGCCCCCCTATCACCGTGTACGACCCCACAACTGCCTGGCCATTTGAGTCGACATCTTGGCGCAAAGGGTCAATGTAGATAGCTTCTTCCCCCATCACTCGTTCTTGAGCCTAGTTATACACGTCTCGCAGAGTTGGGAGTTTCTCCGCGAGCGCGAGCCGGGTCGCCATGCGCTGACCTTGTGTCCGGCTAGAAATCGGGCGCCGAGGAGGGGCTCATGTGACCTTTTTTCCATTTGTACTCGGCGCTCTTATCGTTACGAGTAGTTAGCCGTTAGCAGTTAGCTTCGCTAACGACTAACTGCCGACAACAAAAATAAAAATGGCCGCGCCCGCAGACATCCGGGTCTCGTACATCAACGCCCAACAGCGGCTCTACCTTACGCTCCCCAGCCCCCACGGAAGCGTCTCGACGCACATCAACAATATATCCCAGTGGCCCAGCGTCGCGGAGGCCACGGAGGCGATCGAGGGCGCTGGCCTCGGGCGATGCCTCGTGCACAAATCGCCCCAGTTCAGGATCGACGGAGAGTTCGCTTATGTCTGTGTCGGTGGAGCCTTCGGGCTCGCTCCGAGCGATCCTCTCTGCCTGCGGTGCAGAGTCCCGGCCGAGGAACTAGTTCCGGCAGTCGCCTCGGCCCTAGCCGCCCGCGATAACATCCTCTAAGGTCGTGGGTGCTTTTTGCGGGAATTGAAGCCCTCGCGGCCAGCACACCTATGGATCTACCGAACGTCACGATAAAAAGACGCACAACTGCAGAGAGTTCGTTCGACCCTAACTTCTGGACCCTAGAGATGGAAGTTAGCGTAAACGGGCTAAAACTCTTGACCATATGCATTCACGAGCCGTACCTCGTACCTGATAACGTATGGCAGGCCATCATAAACGGCCAGGAAACACAGCAAGAGCCTGACTATAGTCGGATCGTCGTAACCGATGGCGGCGAAACGTACGTATTCGGCGCCGACTCCGTAACTGGCACCGGTAACTGCTTAAGCGTTAGCGCCTCCTTGCCGCGATCTATCGTTGCCCCTGAGTTGGCAAAGGCGCTAAACCTAGATCCGCCAGAGATCGAAGGGGGGGCGGTCAAAGGTTGCTCGTAGAGCAGAGCGCTAATTGTTTCGCCCGGTGAGCCGCCCGCGGAAAAAACGAAACCAGAACTTGGGCCCAGAATTCTCCCCCCTTTACAAAAAGATCATTTGTTGTCAAAAAGATCTCAGAGCGACGACGCCTGCTGATTTCGTCTTTCCGTGGTATACAAAGTCCTGGGAATTTTTCGTGCGAACCCTCAAGAATCTCACAAAACTGCATAATATGGCAGCCGAACGGGCCAATCGTTCCAGACAGATCACATGTGATCTTATTTAAAAGGTCCGGTGATCCATTCGCAAAGCGGTGATCATCTGGGCAAGATGGCAGATAGGGCCAGTGAACAGCGCGGAAAAGTATCTCTGCTCACTCTAGCTGGTTAAAGAAGCGCCGTCTCGGCATGACTAAACCATTCTCAGGCGTAGTAGTGAAGTAATCTTTTTGCGGCGTCGCGGGCGAAGAGAGAAATCCGAAGGAGCGGGCCCAATTTTTCGAGAAGTTCGGGCCGGAGCCAGAATTCTCCCCCCTTTACAAAAATAAACTTAACAAAAAAGCTCCCCCCGCGAGCCGGCCAAAAAAGAGAATAAAACGAATGATCGACCGAACTGGTAGCTTTTTTTGTTAAGGGGGGTGGGCCTATTGAACGGGCGAAAGCCGCCCCCAATACGGATAACGACTTAACAAATATAAGCTGCTGGCATAAATTTGTTAAGTCGAGCACAAACTTGTTAAGTCTGGCACAAACTTGTTAAGTCGGGCTTGATAACCCCCATAAATGGCTGACAGGACCTGCCAGGTGTATGGGGAGGTGTTTCGTTACCCCTGCCACCAAGCAAGACACATCAGGGGTAAACACACTTGCGCACCTAAGGCCCATCGAGCGGAGACTCCGTCAGAAGAGCAAACACAGGGCGCTAACTTTTTTTCGCCGTGGACGCCCGCGGAAAAAACGAAATCAGAACTTCGGCCCGGAATTCTCCCCCCCCTTTACGAAAAGATCATTTGTTGCTAGAAAGATCTCAGGGCGGTGACGTCCATTGATGTTGTTTTTCCGAAGCATGATAAGGCCCAAGAGTATTTCCCGCAACCTCCCAGGAGCGCAACAAGAACGCATATTATGACAGCCATGCGGACAGCTCGTTCCAAATAGATCACATGTGATCTTATTTTAAAGGCTCAGTGATCCATTTGTAAAGCGGTGATCATTTGTGCAAGATGGCTGACAAAACCTGCGAAAAATGCGGAAAAGTATTTGCTCACCCCAGCTGGCTAAAGAAGCACCGCGAACGCAAGCGCCCGTGCACACCAATTGTGGACCAATCCGCCCTGCCTGCCAGTGAAGCAGATAAGCCCCACGTATGTCCGTACTGCGGACGTCGATTCACAGCCCTGACCAATATGAGGCGACATGTCCGCAACTCATGCAAAATCGCGCCCAACGACAAAAATGGCACTAACGGGATGGACAGATTATACGAGCATACGAAACGGCAACAAGAGTTACTGGGAGAGCAGGGGCGGCAGCTGGAAGAGACCCGCCAGCAGGTCAAGAATCTCACGGACGTGATCAGTCAATTGATGGCCACCCTAAGCGACGCTGGCCCAGAGCGCCCCTCCTTACAAGCAATCCAGGCAACAGGGGTCAACACAACGGTGATCCAACAGTTACACGTAACCGAGAACAACGTTACCAACGTCCGGAACGAAGTCAGTCTGGAACAGACAAACAACGTTACGGTGAACGTGTTCGGCCAGGAACGTGTAGATCACATCACCGCTCCGCAAATTTACCAACTACTCATGAACGCAAAGAACACGGCGGACCCAGGGGTTCAGGCCTTACTGGACGCAGCGTTAGTAGTATTCAGCGACCCGAGTAAGCCCGAAAACATCACCTGCTACCTCCCCAACAAGAAGACTTCAGACGCATTGGTCCATGAAGAGACAGGTTGGCAGATCAAACCGATAGAAACAGTCCTGAGCCCGATGGTACGCAAAAGCCTGGACGTACTATTCCTCAAGCAGCCATATGGGCACGAAGAGGGTCTCCCAACTGCGCCAGATATCACCGCCTGCGGAGAAGTCCTGAAGCTAGTGGCCGCGCTGGAGAGCGACCCGGCCCTTTCGAAGAAAACGACGGCCCCATATGGCCCCCTGAGAACGGTCTTAGTTCGAAACAAAGACGTCTTAGCACGGGCTAACGGCGGAGCCCTGCCGCCGGCAGGGGGCGAGTAAGCGAGGTTATACTTCAGTGTCCTGGTGCCCCCCCATCCGGGCGCCTTCGTACTCGGGGTACATGTCAGCGATGCATTGCGGGAGGCTCACCGACGTTTTTCTGATCGTGGCGTGCGCCTCTTGGATCTCGCTGATGAGCGTCTCAAAGTCGTAGTCAGTGTCGGGGCCCTCGCCGGCGAAGGCGATCGCCCGCTCGGCGAGGTCGACGATCTTTCGGTGCTCGTCCCGGACCCCCCGGTGCTTCTCCGACCGCTTGTGGTACCCAAACATGTTGTTTATGGCCGTCAGCGCGGCGACGAGAGGATAGACGATGTCGTTCACGAGGTTCGCGTGGTCGCTGTCGGTCGCCCGGGCCAGAATGTTCGTCGCGACGAGCCCAACGAAAGACACGACAATGATAGCCACGGTGTACCCGTGATGGAGCTTCGCGCACCGGCGGGCGGCCGCGCCGTGCATGATGGCGTAAGCCTCATGGCGCCGGCGCAAGCGCTCTAAATACGCCCTCGCTCCGTCTGGCGGGGGAGGGTCATCAGGCGTGCGCGTCGGTGGAGCCCTTATTGTCAGCAGCGCCTGCCTGGTGAGCACAACCCGCGGCCGGGGTTCCCCCGCGGGCCGGCGCTCGAGCGAGGGGGCCGAGTCTGAGATTTCCATGGTGCCGCCGCTGTGGTCAAAGCCCGGCGCTATTTCCACCCTGCAGAAGCCTGCCCTGTTGGACGTGTGCGGCGCCCTAAGCAAGATGGCGGGAGCTCCGCGATTTGTCCTCAGGCGCCTCGAAGACTTTTCACCCTCCGCGGCGCCCCACTCCACGCCGTGGCAGTTCTTGGGTCAAGTCCAACTCCCAGTCACGCATATCCCAGCCGACTGCGACGGCTTCATAGCAAGGCACGAGGTCGAGATTCCCGATGTGGGCCTCCGCGAACGCGTGGTCGCGCTCTCGGTCGGGGCCTTGTGCGCGGGTGGGAACACGATCCGATCGGCCGACGCGGTCTGCGATATCAAGGTCGTCATCCGGCGCGAGAACCCCATCCCGAGCAATTACGGCTCGCCCCCTCCATCATTGATCCTGGGGGGGCAGAGAGTCGATCTTGATATCGCCGTCGGGAGTGACCCCCGGGCAACTGAAAGTCACTGGGAGTACCCGGCGACGCTAACACACCCCTTACATCTCGGCGCCGCTGTGTTCCAGAAAGAAGGCGTCGAGGTCGACCCTCACCCTCTGGGTGGAGCAACTGCCGCCACGGTTTCCTGGGCGGGCATTTACGCTCTCGAGAGCCTCCGGGACAAGTATAACACAGTCACGGGCGTAGTCCGCCACGGAGAGTCTGGCCACGCGTCTCTATACGACGGCGAAGGGCGCGGAATCCTTTTCCAACCCAACTCGTTTATGAGACCTCATCCGCGTTGTGCACAGATCACGCCGTTCGAGCTCGAAGTGCGGGCGACTCCTCCGCCCAAGGATGAAGACAGCAGTCCCAGCGTCGAACTCCGGTACACGCAGGTGTCTGTGGCGCGGTGATTCGCCAGCCGCCAAAGTTTCGCCTACACGGCCGCCGAGCCGCGATTTTTCACCCTCCGCGACGCCCAAAAAGAGAACGCCCGCCGGAAGTGGGCGGCTCACCTGGCTCGCTTTATCCCACCGATCAACCCCGGGGGCAGAGGTATTTTCAGGGCGCTCGCAACCGCAGGCGCAAGCTCCGAATGCGGAATCTCGACCGAAGCGCAAAAAGCCTGGTAATCTCGCGTGGCCGGCGAAGATAGGGTGACCCGCGTGCCGTCCGACTCAATACCCCCATCCATTTCGTCGAGGAGCCGCACAGGCTTCCCAGCCACTAAGTCTTCCCATTCAACCGCGGCGGACTCGAACGGGTTTTCGACCACAAAGCGGGTCACCTGCGCATTGTCGCGAATTTCGATAACTAGGGAGTACCCACATTCGTTTTCATCGTCGCTACCGTAGTAGTCCTCGAGTGTATACCCGTCCTTGCCGCCGCCTTCGATCGTGCATGTGATTGTCTTCTCGGCCATTATCACTCTATGCACAGGCCGGGAGCGCGGTTCATTTTTAGCACCGCCCCGCCGCCTAAATTGAAGCAAAATCGGGCCGAGCAGAAAAAGCATAGGGATGACTTCCGAGCGCGAAGACATAGACAACTCGAGAATATCGGCGCGGGCCATTAGTGCCAGCGCGGAGTGGCAGGCGCCTTGGCGGGAACTCTACGAAGCCAATCGTGAGCGGATCGAGATCGACGGGATTGTCCGTAAGCGGCCTGGAACGCTCCCGCCCCCCGAGTCCATCGCGCACTATGCGTGCCGTTTCAGCGGCGACCCGAACGAGAGGCCCGCCGTCATGATCAAAATGGAGAACGCCCACATCTGGCCAGGCGAAATTCTCATAGGCAAGGAGGGCCCGAATCAGAAATACGCGAAAGAGGAAGCGGCCCGTTTCGACGCGGGCAACTTCTTAAAAATGGTCAAGTGCCAGATGGCCTACTTCCGCGAGGACGATTTCCGGCCAGTCTTGCAAGAGTACCTCTCTATGGGCAAGGAGCTACTGCGGGTCGCCCCCAAAGACAAACGTGCCGAGTTGGCCCGGTTTATCACCAAACTCAGAGGCCTGAGCCTAGCAGGGTCTTCCCCACCTCCCGCGGCGCAGGGGCGCTCGCGGGAGCCGCCGCCAACAACAACTAGCCACTCGGTATTCCTCGAAGAAGAAGCCACCGCCCACCTAATGGCGCGAGTAGTACCGAGACTACGGACGAGTTACCCACCGGGCCGCCATATTATCCTGGACCCCGCCCGCATCTATCCCGAAAGTCCTGACTCGCTCCCTTCGGGGTCCACCTCAGAGGGGGGCGCCCAAGGCCTACTGCCACGAGGGAGCGCGCTCGGCGATCTCAGCTACTCCCTTGCGCGCCTCGAAGACAGAGACTACGACTCCAACCACGACGAGCTGAGGCATTACGATCGAGTCGGCCGCACAGGAACTACTTGGGGCCATCTCCCTGGGCCCGGACGCAGTGACGGAGCGACCTTCGTTGCGCACATTTGGTGGGCGGGCCGAGAAAGAGAGCACATCCCAGTACTCAGAGGGGGGGAGGTCGTCGGCCAAGTCCGATCGCCGAGTGGCTTTGTATGCATCGCCCCGGACTCGATCCTGAGCGCGAGGCCCGAGATCCGGGAGAGCGGGTGCGTGTCTTTCAGTACTAAAGGCGACCTCCTGGTCTCAGCCCCGAGCCTGGGCGCGATTGAAGCCGAAGACGAAGAGACTGGGGAACTTTGGGTGATCGCGCCCGGCCGCCCCTCGCCGTAACATCGCCGCCGAACTGTGCGTTTTTAACGTCCCCGCTAAAAACGCACGCCCCCCATTACCCCGGGTACCGACTCCGGGCTAGGTGGCGCGAATGCGCGCGTCGGTAGGTTTTGCTAGCCTTCCGAGCCCCCAGGTTCCGCGCACGCTGTTCATACGAAGCAGCATTCGGGCGACACGGGCCGCGTCCTTTTTGAAGCCCCGGTGACCTCATCACCAATGGACCGCATCCCCGAACCCTCTGAGTATATAGTCGCAGTGCTGCGCTCGCCGCGCGACCCTCTCCAATGGGGACTAAGGATCACAGGGCCCTCGGCGGCTGTCCGCCTAGACCGCGCTGATACTAACTCGCTCGGGAGATGGATAGCTTTCGCCCAGGGAGTTCCCGGCACCTCACTAAGAAGGCCGAGCGGGCAACGCGCACTCTGCAGGGGCGACCACTACGAGTTCAGGTGGCACGGCCCTGGGAGAGCTGACATGGCGCAGCAGTTGCCGCGCGAGAAGCTCTCGAGAGCTCTTACCGACTTCCTGATGGCAAACAAGGACCACCTATATTTCGAGACCTGGTCGGACAGCGAAGACGAGAGCGGCGGCGAGTGTGGTGGCGAATGCGATAGCGAGCGCGGTGGCGAATGCGATAGCGAGCGCGGTGGTGAGCGCGAGGAGCCCGCCCCCCTCCGCTAAAGGAAAGCCTTGCCTGTGCCGCCTCAGAAGCCCGGCAGAGCGCCCAGCAAAAAAGCCGCCCTCTCTTAACTTCGTTGGTTCGGGCGGCGATCGCTGGCTGGGTGTGTTTGCCGATTCTTCCGGATGACCCCCCAGGGCTGAGCTCCCGAACAGCCAGCGGCGATAGTACTCACGGAGAGCCTCTAAGTCCAAGGTGACAGGCCGCCATGAATTTCTTCTTTCGACGAGTCATCCTTAGCCACGCGGGCGCCATGTCCTTTTTAAACGTTCCCGCGACTTCGAATGTGTTCAAAATTGGCCCAATGGAGTCATTAAGCACAGGCGCGCCATCTGACAGCCGCCCGGAGGAAATGCCGAAGCCGGTTGCAGACTTTCTGGAGAAGTACTCAAGGTCCGAGCTTATCGACCTAGTCGTCAGAACGCGCCCTTTTGGGCTCGGTTTCTCAACTCCCGTCACGGGAATGCCGCCCCGCGTGCTCGCAGGTATATTAGCCCACCTGGCGAGCAATGTGGAGTACGACTCAAAGTGGGACCCGAATGGGCCGCCGGAGATAAGTTCGGATTGTTGGGCATGCGGGGCAAAATCTGCGTACAAATGCGGGCGCTGCATGGAGGCCAGGTACTGCAGCGCGATCTGTCAGAAACGCGACTATCCGCTCCATAAAAAGTGCTGTCCCGGGCGCGGCTAGGGCAATTTGTAGACCTTATTTTTTAGTACCACTCTGTCTCTTATGGCTGTGTCGACGCACGTACACAGGGCTAAGCGCCGAAACTGAAGCCACGGCCCGGGCCTGTACACTCCCAGGAATGGCGACGGAACCCGCGGTGGGACCCCCCCAGGCAAGCGATTACTATATATTTTACTCGAACAACGACCTACGCTCGGGCCCACTGTTCCGCGCAGAACGCGCGTCTGATCTTGACGAAGATGCCGATGACGAACTCCTTTATGTGGATGAGTTCGAGTTCGAGCCCAAGCCAGACTTTACGGTCCTCCTGTACGAGGGCGGGACTGTGCTCGAAATCGCCGAGGTGGAGACACTCGAGGCCGCCCGGTCCGTATGTCTCGAAGTTCATACCGCGGCGAACGGTTTCGGCCCTTTCGCGGTAACAGGGTACACAAGCTCGTACAGGGAGGAAGGCGATTATGCGCCGGCAGTAGAGATCACTACCCCGGGCATAGAGGACCTGACCTTCACTGGGAACCCCCCCGCAGGCTGCATCGTGATCGACCACGAAGGCGACGTGGTGCACGAACTGTGCGTCCTTCCGCCATCATAACGAAGGGGCGGGCGACCATTTTTGAAGGCAGAAAAGTAAGCTCCCACAAACGCCACAACATTATGAAAGCGCTGCGACCCGCCACATGCGCCTACAGAGTGCTTGATATCTCATCTTTTATCTGCGCCCGATGCCGCGACAGAGTTACGGGGAGCCTGGCATGGCTTGGCGTAGAGTGCCATGACTGCAAACAACATTGGTGCCAAGGTTGTCTAACCGAGTGGTCCGAAGAACGCCAACGACAGATATCGACGAAGTCGACATATTGGTGCAGTGGATGCAACTGCAACTTTTGCCACGTTTGCGCCAAAGACCATCTCTGTGTACTTATCAAAGGGGATGGACATTGACAAGAAAACTGCGCGCGTGGCTTAGCTTTTTACTGGCTGCTCGCCAACGAAGCGCCAAAACTGAAGTGGGCGCGACGAGTCTATTCGAGAAAGGTAAAAATGGACCCGATCGAGGTGCAAGTGGAGAAAGTATCTAATGAGTTCAACGCCGACGAAGACGACTGGTATCTAAAAATCACAATCAAGGCGAGCGGCCTCGCAATGGAAATCTTCGTCTACGATGTGAATGAAATCCCAAAACAAGTCTGGGATGCCGCTTTCTGTGGCGTGGGGAGCGCGGCTCAAATGAAGCAGCTGCCCTTCAGACTTAGTGATAGCGGCGACACTTATAGATTCCTAGATATTTGTGACGGCGGGGACAGTATGAACATCGGCGAAATAAAAATTGCCCGATCGGCCCTGGTCCCAGCATTAGCGAAAGCGTTAGAGCTCCCCCTACCCGCGGATCTGGCAATAAATATAAAGGGTGAATCAGCAGAAGAGTAACAGGGTCCGCCGACTTCGCATAGTCACTTTTTTAACGTGCGCGTCCAAGGAGCCGCCACAATTGAAGCCGCCTTCAAACCGTAGACACGAGGATGGACACAGAAAAAGGGACGGACTACTCCGAACGCGACAGGTCGCTCTGCATCGAAGTACGCGAAGCCGTACTTGCGTACACCACGGCGAGGGATCTCATAGTCACTAACATCAGGTTCTTAGCCAACCACGAACCTTTAAGGGAAGCGGTATGGAAGGGAACGACAGAAGCGGCGGCGGCTATTATAAGACTGGCGAGCCAATGGGACAAGTACATGTCACAGCGCCCGAAAACCCCGATTGTGGAGCCTTCGACACTCCTCACTTGGAGCGCCACTCTGTGTCCATACCTGGCCTTTGTACTCGCGAAACACCCGGAGCTTCGCGAGCACAAAACTGGACAAAAAATCAGATCGCTCTCCTACACGAACTATGCTAAGCTCCGAAAGCTCCCCAAGGCGGCCCCCGGAGAAAAACGTCTCGCAATCGCGGAATGGGCTAAAGCTCCAACCGCACTGGAAGATCCTCACGCAAAAAAGGCAAACGT
>Ga0180431_10001202_pt1 | contig 36429 bp, 39 predicted proteins | sample SS_ome_11_FD_132459 | JGI IMG/M metagenome (GOLD analysis project Ga0180431, IMG submission 132459) | Hypersaline lake sediment archaeal communities from the Salton Sea, California, USA - SS_1_MS_1 metaG | ecosystem: Environmental > Aquatic > Non-marine Saline and Alkaline > Hypersaline >... | reverse complement strand
GCCACGATGGTGCGCGCGTGTGGCTTACCGGCAATGCCGACGAGGTTGCGCACCGTGGAACTGGAGGTGAAGCAGACCGCGTCGAAACCGCCGGTCTTGATCATCTCCCGGGTGGCCGCCGGCGGCGGGGCGGCCCGCACGGTCCGGTAGGCGGTGACGTCCTCGATCTCCCATCCGCGCTCCCGCAGGCCCTCGGCCAGGGTTTCGGTGGCGATATCGGCCCGCGGCAGCAGCACACGGTTGACCGGATCGAACACGTTGTCGTACTCGGGGAACTCGTCGAGCAGACCGAGCGAGGACTGCTCGCCGGCGGGCACCAGTTCGGGGGTGATCCCGAACGCGCGCACCCGGTCGGCGGTGGCCTCGCCGACGCAGGCGATCTTGACCCCGGAGAACGCCCGCGCGTCCAGGCCGAATTCGGAGAACTTCTCCCACACCGCGCGGACGGCGTTGGTGGAGGTGAAGACCAACCATTGGTAGCGCCCGTCGACCAGGCCCTTGACCGCGCGTTCCATCTGGGCCGGGCTGCGGGGCGGCTCGACGGCGATGGTCGGGACCTCGATCGGCGACGCGCCATGGGCGACCAGCCGCTCGCTCATCTCGCCGGCCTGCTCCCTGGTGCGCGGCACCAGCACGGTCCAGCCGTACAGGGCGCGGCTCTCCCACCAGTTCAGCTTGGCCCGCGCCGTGACGGTGCGCCCGATGGTCACCACCAGCGGACCGGCCAACGGCCCGGCCGGGTCACCGGTACCCGGCGGGGTGCGGTCGGCCAGGCCGGCCAGGGTCGACTCCACCGAGCGCTGCACGCAGGTGGTCCCCTGAGCGGTCACCACGCACGGGGTGGATTCGGACAGTCCGTACTCGATGAGGGTGCCCGCGGCGTCGGCGAGATGGGAGACCGTCGCGGTCAGGATCAGTGGGCCCGGCGCCGCGGCCAGAGCGGCCCAGTCCACCTCGCCGCGAACGTCGGCGACGGTGTGCGTGGAGCCCAGTGGCAGCCCGGCGTAGCTCGGAACCGACACCGTCGCGGGTAGTCCCGGGACGATTTCGAACCCCAACTGGGACCGGGACACCGCGCTGACTTCGGTGATGACCGAGTCGACGGACATCGGATCGCCGGCGACGAGACGGACCACGTCGGCCCCCGACTTCGCCTCGGCCACCATGATTTTAGCCACTTCAGCGGGTTCGCCGAGCGCGGGCCGAACGTCGTGCCCCGTCGCGGCCGACAGCGGTGCGGTCCGGTCGCCACCGGACGTCGCTGCGCTCTCGGGGGCCGGCCCCACGGCTGGCGGCAGATCGACGCCGACCAGTTTCAGCACCGCCTCGGGGACATCGGGGTCGGTGAACACGCAGGCGGCGTTGGCCAGCACGGTCCGGGCCCTCGTGGTCAGCAGTCCCGGGTCGCCCGGACCCGCACCCACGAACGTGATCCGCCCCGGCTTGACCTTGCGCCCACGGCCGCTCCCGTGACCAGTCATCTTCACTCCCGCTCTACCGCTCTTCCCGCAGTCGTATCGCCATGACCTCGCGCGCACCGAGTTCGAACAACTCCGCGGCCACCGCGAGCCCCAGCTCTGCGGGCCGGTCGGGGTCGCCGATACCGGACGCACGGATCACGTCGGATCCGTCCACCGCCGCCACGCACGCGCGCAGCGACAGCTCCTCGAAAACGCGGCCGTCATCATCGATGGACTCGACCACCTCGGCGATCGCGCCCACCGGTGCGGAGCAACCCGCCTCCAGGTCAGCCAGCAGGGTTCGCTCGGCGGTCACCGCGACGCGAGTGTCGGCATCGTCCAACTCCGACAACAGTTCCGCGAGCGCGGTATCCCCCGATCGGCACTCCACCGCGAGCGCACCTTGAGCCGGCGCCGGCAGCATCTGCACCGGCTCCAGCGTCTCAGTGACATCGCCGAGTCGCCCCAGACGGGCCAAGCCCGCTCGGGCGACCACGATGGCGTCGAGATCACCATTGCTTACCCTGTTCAACCTGGTGTCAAGGTTGCCCCTTAGGGGGCGGATTTCCAAACCGAGACCCAGTGCTCTAAGCTGCGCCGCCCGACGAACCGAAGATGTCCCGATGACAGATCCCGCCGGCAGCTCCCCCAGCACCAACCCGTCGCGGGCCACCAGGGCATCCCGGGCATCGGCGCGCCGCGGGATCGCCGCGATCGCGAAACGGGCGTCGGCCGCCGTCGGCAGGTCCTTGTAGGAGTGCACGGCCATATCGACCCGCCGGTCGGCGATCGCCTCGCGCAGCGCGGCGGTGAACACGCCGACCCCGATCTCGGCGACCGGCTTGGCGGACCGGTCACCGTCGGTGCTGATGATCACCAATTCGGCAGCCCGGCCACGCTCGATCAGCTGGTCCCGGATGACTCCGGCCTGGGTGGTAGCCAGTAGGCTGCCCCGGGTACCGATTCGGATCAAGCGTCGGATTCCGTTGCAGGCAAAGCGATTTCGCCCGCAGCTAACGCATCAACGGCCTGCGGGTCGAGCTCGAAGAGCTCGCGTAACGCCTCGGCATAGGTGTTGGCGCCGGGGGCCTCCGCCAGTTGTTTGACCCGCACGGTGGGGGCGTGCAGCAGTTTGTCGACCACCCGGCGCACGGTGCGGACGACTTCCTCGCGATGGGTGACATCCAGACCCGGTACCCGGTTGTCCAGCCGCAGCAACTCGGCCTCGACAACTTCGGCGGCACGCTGGCGCAGCGCGGTCACCGTCGGGGTGACTTCGGCCACCCGCTGGCTGGCCAGGTAGGCGGCGACCTCGGCGGCGACGATGCGCCGGGCGGCCTCAGCGTCCGCTGCGGCAGCCCGTGCCGAGGGTTCGCGCTGCACCCGGTCCATGTCGACGACCGAGACGCCGGGCAGGCCGGCAACGGCGGAGTCGACATCGCGCGGCATCCCGAGATCGCAGAACACCATCGGCTCGGCCAGTTCGTCACGCTGCGCGGCGGCAAGTGCGTGGTGGACGTCGGCCAACGTGACCACCGGTCGTACCGCGCCAGTACAGCTGACCACCAGATCGGAGGCGGCCAGCGCCGCCGGAAGTTGGTCCAGTGTCATCGCCTGGGCGCGGGCACCCTGCGCTGCGATATTCGCGGCCAGGCGCTGCGCCCGGGGCAGCGAACGGTTGACGACGTTGACCTCACCGACTCCCGCCCGGACCAGGTGGGCCGCGGTCAGCGCGCCCATCGACCCGGCGCCGATCACGGTCGCGGTCCGGCCCACCAACGCGGTGTAGGACGGGCCCAGCTCCGGCCGGTACAGCCGCTCGGCGGCCACATGCAGAGCGACCGACACCACGCTGGCGCCCGCGGCGTCGATACGTGTCTCGGAGTGCACCCGCTTGCCGACCGCCAGAGCCCGCTGGGACAGGTCATGCAGCACCCGTCCGACGGTCCGGTTGGACTCGGCACCGGCGTAGGCACGGCGGACCTGACCGAGCACCTGCTGCTCGCCGATCACCGCGCTGTCCAGACCGCTGGTCACCGAGAAAAGGTGTTCGACGGCAGCTTCGCTGTAGCGGACATAGGCATGTTTGGTCAGCTCGCCCATCGCCAGGCCGGAGTGATCGGCAAGCACCTGCCCGATCGCGGCGAGGCCGCCGTGGAAGGCGTCCACCACGGCGTAGACCTCCACTCGGTTGCAGGTGGACAGGATCATCGCCTCGGTAACCACGCCGGATTCCAGAACCTGCTGGATGATCTTGGCCTGATCGGATTCACCGGTGGAGAGCTGCTCGAGAACCGAGACCGGCGCGCTGCGGTGAGACACCCCGAAAAGCAGGACGCTCACGGCACGATCACCTGGCGACTCCCTTGCAGCGGCGGATGCTCCGGACTCTTGTTTCCGGGAGAGAAACTTACTCGTAACGTTAATCGGTTCGCAGCGGCCTGGCCAAATTACGTTTTAGAGTCACCGGTTTGTGATGTCGGCCCGCAGTCGGGCCTCGTCGAGATCCCAGTAGCTGTGCTCGCATCCGTCGAGCAGGACCACCGGAAGGCGGTCACCGAACTCGGCCCGCAGCGCGTTGTCGCCGGCCGCGGCGGCCGCGTCCACATCGGTTTCCGACAACGCGAAGTCGAGTTCAGCGGCCAATTCGCCCAGACGTCGGTAAACCCGCTCGCAGAGTCCGCAGCCCGAACGGGTCAGCAGTTGCACCTGGGCACGGGGGTGCTGCGTATCACTCATCGCAGGTCAGTGTCGCATCCAGAGCTAAAGTAATCGTTATGGGATCCGGGGATGACGAGCAGGCGCTCACCGGAGAGGCCAGCGCCGAACTGGCGGCCGAAGGCCTGGCGGCGGCCGGGAAACCACCGCCGCCGGATCTGACCGCCGCGGCCTTCTTCGACGTGGACAACACCCTGGTACAGGGCTCGTCACTGGTGCACTTCGGCCGCGGCCTGGCCGCCCGCAAATACTTCCAGTACAGCGAGGTGTGGAAGTTTATCTACGCGCAGGCCAAATTCCAGGTGACCGGCCGGGAAAACAGCGATGACGTCGCCGAGGGCCGGCGCAAGGCGCTGGCCTTCATCGAGGGCCGGACCACCACCGAGTTGGCCGAACTGGGCGAGGAGATCTACGACGAGATCATCGCCGACAGAATCTGGCCCGGCACCCGTGCGCTGGCCCAGTTGCATCTCGACGCCGGCCAGCAGGTGTGGCTGGTCACCGCTACGCCCTACGAACTGGCCGAGGTGATCGCCCGGCGGCTCGGGTTGACCGGCGCGATGGGCACGGTGGCCGAGTCGGTCGATGGGGTGTTCACCGGCCGACTGGTCGGCGACATCCTACACGGGCTGGGCAAGGCCCACGCGGTGCGGGCACTGGCGGCCCGGGAGGGCCTGAACCTGAAGCGCTGCACCGCCTACTCCGACAGCATCAACGACGTGCCGATGCTCTCGCTGGTGGGCACCGCGGTGGCGGTCAACCCGGACTCCGACCTGCGCGACGTTGCCCGCGAACGCGGCTGGGAGATCAGGGATTTCCGCACCGCCCGCAAGGCCGCCAAGATCGGCGTGCCCTCGGCGCTGGCGATCGGGGCGGTCGGCGGCGCGGTCGCCGCGGCGGTGTCACGCCGCCACGAGCAGGGCTAGCTGCTCACTCCCCCTTCACCACCACCTCCCCTCGCCCGCGAGCGTGCGTGTCCCCTCTCCCGCGAGCGTGCGTGTCCCCTCTCCCGCGAGCGTGCGTGTCGGTACGCCGACACGCGGGCACGGTGCGCAGTCTGCGCACGCTCGCGGGTGCCGGGCGGGAAGTGCCGGGCGGGCGGCGGGCGGGCGGCGGGCGGCGGGCGGCGGGCGGCGGGCGGCGGGCGGACTATGCCGCACCGGCCGACGACAATCCGCGACCGACTCGGCGCCCTGCGGGGCTGCTGAGCACCAGCGGACGCTGATCCAGCGCACCCGGGAGCTGACCGTGTTCGGCAGGTTCTGGTACTCCAAATACTGGGAGGACGCCTACCTCGACGCCGGCTTCGAGTTCCTCGGTCGGGCGGCCCGGCAGTGGAGTTGATCAAAAAAGAGGTCGCCCTCGTCGATAAGTACTAGGCGGTATTCAAGTTCCTCACCGGGGTTCGCCTGATCCCCCGGAAGACCCGCGAGCTGATGGGCCGGATGAACGAGAACAGCCACTCCTACATCCGGGCCGAAGAAGAGGAGTTACTGACCGATCGGGCCCGCATGCGCAGGCCGGAATTCGCAGCCGAACGCAGTACAGTCGGCTCGATCGTCGGTTCCGGAGCAGCGGCGGACCGACCCTGACGGGACTACGACGGGCGGTGTGGGTGGCGGTGTCTACAACCGATCAGACCGATCAGACCGATCAGCCCGATCAGACCGACGATCAACTCCGGACAACGGCCGAAAAACCGCCGGCCCGGACCCGCCGGTGGACCGACTGGTGGCCGCACCTCGAGATTGAAGACCGTCGGTCGATCCTGGACACACTGATGGTGGTGCCCACCGGGGCGGCATTGGCACGGTTCGCGGTACTGGTGTTCTTGTCGAGCATGGTCGCGGCAGTGGGCTTGCTGCAGAACTCCGCCGCAGTGGTGATCGGCGCGATGATGATCGCCCCGCTCATGTCACCGATCATGGGGGTTGCCGCCTCGCTGGTCATGGGGTGGGGCTGGCGGCTGCTCCAAGGTCTGGTGCTGGTGTCGGCGTCGGCACTCGGCGTGGTCATGGTCGGGTGGATGTTCGCGGCCCTGTTATCTCCCGCCGGGACGGGCCTGCCGGCCGAGGTGGTTGCGCGGTGCAGTCCAGACATCAGAGACCTGCTGGTCGCACTCGGGGCCGGCGCCGCGGGGTCGTTCGCCACCGTCCACAAGCAGATCTCGGTGGCGCTGCCCGGCGTGGCCGTAGCCGTGGCAGTGGTGCCCCCACTGGCAGCCGTCGGAGTGCTGCTGGGCCGTGGGCAGCCCGATTTGGCCCGCGGCGCGGCTTTGTTGTTTGTGACGAACCTGGTCGGCATCGTGCTGATGGCGGCGGTGGTGTTCCTGCTCAGCGGTTTGGTCCCGCGCAGAACATTCAGTGGACGGCGCTCACAGATCTTGGCCTTGCTGGCCGGTGCGGCGGCATGCGCACTGGCGATCGCACTTGTCCTGATTCCGCGCTTCGTCGCCCTGACCGGCCACGCGCGCGACCTTCAAACGGCCACCGCGACCATCACGAACATGCTCGGACCGGGCAATGACCTCGGCCGGATCACCACATCCGGCGATACCGTCCGAGCCGAGATCGTCGGTCCGACCCAACCCGCGTCCCTTCAGGAAGTGGCGGCCGAACTGACGAGCGCGCTCGGGCGTCCGGTGACGGTGCAACTCGGTTGGATACCCGTCCAGACTCCGCAGCAACAGCCGACAGAACCGCTTCCAGCGCTGACCGAACTGGCCCCGGTGATCGAGAAATGGCTGACGGCGCAATCGCTGAGCCTGCAAGGTCTCAGCTTCGAGTCCACCACCCTGGTGATCTCGACAGCCGGTCCCCGTCCGCCCGCACGAGCGGAGAATCTCGCGGCCCAGATCAGAGAGCAGTTCGGCACCCAGATTCCGATCAGCCTGGGCTGGACGCGCACTCCGGAGGACAACGGACCCAGCGATGACGAAACCGCGCTGGCCGCGGCGCGGACGAACGCGGACAATTGGGCCGCGTCCCGACCGGAAGCGGCGGTGCTGAGCATCACCGGTTCGGCCAAGGCGATCACGGTCACCCTGATCGGGCGCGAGCAGCCTGATGTCACCGAGCTTGAGGCCGATCTCAGAACGACCCTGCCCCAGGCCGTGATCACGATCCAGTGGGTATCCGGAGGGATGCTGGTCAACGCTCCGCCTCCGCCGCCGCCCAGCCCAACCGCGGAACCGGGTGCGACGACGGCGGTCAGACCGCCGCGGTAATACCAGCGGCTGGGCGCGTGGTGGCCAGCGACCAGGGGCCAGGGGCCAGGGGCCAGGGGCCATAATCTGGCCATGCAGTCCGGACGAGGTGGGTACGGCTTTGCCCTGCTGGCCTACGCCTTCGCCGCCATCATGCTCGGCACCACAATGCCCAGCCCGATGTATGCGCTGTATTCCGAACACCTGCACTTCGCGGTGGCTGAGACCACGGTGATCTACGCGACCTACGCCGGTGGCGTGCTGGCCGCACTACTGGTCTTCGGTAGTTGGTCGGACGCTATCGGGCGCCGCCCCGTTCTGCTGGTCGGCACGCTGTGCGCACTGGCCAGCGCGGTGGTCTTCCTCAATGCCGACACGGTGGCGCACCTGTTGATCGGCCGGGTGCTGTCCGGACTGTCGGCCGGTTTGTTCACCGGGACCGCCACGGCCGCGGTCATCGAATCCGCGCCGCCCAGTTGGCAGAGCCGCGCCCCCGCGGTGGCGACCATCGCCAACATGGGCGGGCTGAGCAGCGGACCGATCCTGGCCGGACTGCTGGTGCAGTACGCACCGGCGCCGCTGCGGCTGCCGTTCGTCGTGCATATCGTCCTGACGGTCCTTGCCGCTGTCGCCGTCCTGGTCGTCCCGGAAACATCGCCCCGCAGAGACAAATTCCGCCTGCAACGCCTTTCGGTACCCCCACCGGTTCGGCCGATCTTCGTCATCGCCGGATTGGCGGCCTTCGCCGGCTTCGCCGTCACCGGGTTATTCGCCGCGGTGGCGCCGGCGTTCGCCGCCGAGGTCATCGGCATCGGTAACCACGCGGTAGCCGGGCTGGTCGCCGGCTCGATCTTCGCGGCGTCGGCGGCGGCACAGATCGTTGCGGTGCGCATCGCACCCCGGCGCGCGGTCGCCCTGGGGTGCGCCATCCTGGTCGTCGGAATGGTTTTTCTCGCTGCGGCACTGCACTTTTCATCGCTGCCGGCGCTGATCGGCGCATCGCTGGTATCCGGCCTCGGTCAGGGCATCAGCTTCAGCCGCGGACTGGCGGCCGTCGTCGAGGGCACGCCCGCCGAGGTCCGCGCCGCGGTCAACTCCGCCTACTTCGTCGTGGCGTACATCGCAATCTCTATACCGGTGGTGGGCGCGGGTCTGGCCGCGCAGGCCTGGGGCTTGCGCACCGGTGGCACCTTGTTTGCGCTGGCAGTCGGAGCGCTGGCCGCCGTCTGCCTCGTCGCGATCCTGCGACAGGAGTCGCGCATCGTCGAGTCCGATACCGCTGTCTGACCTCCAGTCGCGCCACACCCGGGAAGCACGGCTTCCGGAATCTCGCCACGCACCGGTGCAGCAGCGCCGTCGCATCATGCGGCTGATGTGGGTTAGAAACCACACCCCGATCGCTCCGGGCGAGGCGTCCGGGAATGACCTGCGGCGACGCAGTGACGTGAACCTGCACCGGATAAGCTCGCCCAATGTCTTTCGCCAGCGACATCATCGGCACTCACTACCGCTACCCGGATTACTACCTGGTCGGCCGAGAGAAGATACGTGAGTACGCCATGGCGATCCAGTCCGATGACCTGCTGCACTACAGCGAGGAGGCGGCGAAGGCCGCAGGCTACCCGGACGTGGTGGCACCGCTGACCTTCATCGCAATCCCCGGCCGCCAGGTGCAGTTGGACATCTTCCGTAACTTCGATGTCGGTATCAACCTGGCCCGGGTAATCCACCGCGATCAGAAGATCGTCTACCACCGGGCGATCTGCGCCGGCGACAAACTGCACTTCGACTCCTGGCTGGAGTCAGTGGTGGAGTCCTTCGGGGCCGTCATCAGCACGCTTCGCACCGAGGTGACCGACGCCGAGGGCAAGCCGGTGATGACGACCCTGGTCACGATGTTCGGGGAGTCGGCCGGCTCCGAGGAGGACAACGCCCAGGTGGCCGCGATCGCGGCGGCGGCACTCGGCCGGCAGCGCTAGCCCAGAAATGTGTTGCGGCGCTGGCTCAGCAGGGCGAACAGCGTCTGCTGAATGGTCTCGCGTACCTGATCGGTGATCTCGAAGGTGACCATCGGGTCATCGGCGGCGAACTCGTCGTAACCGTCGGTCTCGATAGGCGCGCCGAACGCGATGTGCCACTTGGACGGCAGCGGCACCAGCCCGGCGGGACCCATCAACGGGAACACCGGAGTGATCGGGAAGTACGGCACGCCGAGCACCCTGGCCAGGAGCTTGATGTCGGCCAGCATCGGGTAGATCTCCTCCGAGCCGACGATCGAGCACGGAATGATCGGCGCTTTGGCGCGTAGCGCCGCCGAGACGAAGCCACCCCTGCCGAAGCGCTGCAACTTAGCGGTCGCGGAACGGCTTGCCCAGACCCTTGTAACCCTCGGGGAACACCGCGGTCAACTCGCCACTGGTCAGCAGCCGACTGGCATCGGCGGTGCAGGCCATGGTGTGACCGGCCTTCCTGGCCACCGGGCCCAGCACCGGCATATCGAACACCATGTCGGCGGCCAACAGCCGCAGATTCCGGTGCGCCGGGTGGTGGTCGTGCACCGCCACCGACAGCATCGGCCCGTCGAAGGGCAGCGTGCCGGCGTGGTTCGCGACCACCAGACCGGCCCCGCTGTCGGGCAGATTCTCGATACCGCTGACCTCAACGCGGAACCACTTGTCGTAGAAGAAGCGCATCGCGGGGAGCACCACAGCGTCGTTGTACTGGGAGTCGAATCCGAACTCATCCACGGAGTAGTCGCCGGTGAGCCGTTTCCGCAGGAAGTCGGCGAGTCCGGCGATACGCGCGACGAGGTCGCTCGGACCCGACTCGGTGTCGATCCGCCCGCGGTCGAATTCCCGGATGACGGCATCTATCCGCTCGGCATCAACTCCCGGCTGTGCTGCCGAGGGATGCCGACGTGAGGATCCAGCCCGCTGGGCGCTTCGCGAACCGGCGCGGGCCGGGTCGGCATGCAGCGGAATCACTTTCGCCTTGTCACCGTTCATCGCTATCCCCCCTGCCCCACGGACACTGTGCCCCACCGCCGCGCCAGGGCCAGCGCGCGACCCTCCGCTGAGAGTACCCACTCCGGGTCGATGATCGGCTTGAGACCCCGCCCCAGCACGAAGTCATCGAAGGCCTCCAGCGTCGTCCACTTCGGCTCGAAGCCCAGTTCGGTTCGCATCCGGGTGGTGTCCATCACCCGGCCGTAGCTGAGGTAGTCGAGCTGCTCGCGGGTGACCTCGCTGGTCATCCGCGCCTTACCCAGCGCGTCGACCGTCCGCAGGAGGAAGGTCGGCACCGGCAGCGACAGCCGGCCGGCCCGCCGGATCGCCTGCGACATCATCACAATGCCGTCCGCCCCGACGTTGAAGGTGCCGGAACGACCGGCCATGGACGCCCACTCCAAGGCGCCGAGTGCGTCCTGCTCGTGCAGCAGCTGCAGGCGGGCATCGCGGCCGACCAGGGTGAGCAACAAGGGACCGGACAGAAAACGCGCCAGCGCGGTGTCCATCGCCGGCCCGATCATATTGGCCAGCCGCAGGATGGTCACCGAGATGTCCGGACGGCGCCGAGCCAGACCACGGGCGTAGCCCTCGATATCGAGGCTGTCATGGCCGAACCCCTCACCCAGCGGCCGGCGACTGCTGCTGTCCTCGGTGTGCGCCACCGGGTCGTGCGGATTCGAGCCGTAGATCTCCGAAGTGGACTTCAGGATCACCCGCCGCACCCGGGGAGCCTTCTGGCACGCCGCGAACAGCTGCATGGCCCCCATGACGTTGAGTTCCTTCAGGGTCGCCCGGCCACCGGAGCGCGGGGCGTAGGACGCGGCCGCCGCATGCACCACAGTGTCGACATCGCTATTACGAATCACCTTGGCGATGAACGGGTTTCGGATATCAGCGCGGACGAATTCGGCCCGGCCCATCCGGCGCTGCAGATCCTTGCTCGGCGCGATCGCATCGACTGCGATGACCTTCTCGATCAGCGGATTCTGCGCCAACCGTGCGGTGAGGTAACCGCCGAGAAAACGGCAGGCGCCCGTGACGAGCACCACCTTGGGATGATTCGGCACGTCCGTGCCGGGGCCGCCGGTCTCCATACGTCAGAGCTTATCCGCCGTGCCGCAAACCGGCACGGCGGCGCAGATCACTTACCGAGTTTTCTGCGCTGAACCCTGGTGCGCCGGAGCAGCTTGCGATGCTTCTTCTTCGACATCCGCTTACGCCGCTTCTTGATGACTGAACCCATGAACTCCGCTATCTAAGTACCCGGCCCTGCCGGGCCTGCCTGTGTTGAGCGCTCACCTTACCCAAGCAGACGCGGCTAACGAAAACCGCGTCACGGTTCTCAGCCGGCGTCGAAGTAGGAGGTCTCCAGTAGCTCATGCACTGCTTTGGCGTGGACCCGGAACGAGCGGCCCACTCTAACCGCCGGCAGTTCGCCATTATGAACCAGGCGGTACACCGTCATCTTGCTGACCCGCATCAGCGTTGCGACCTCGGCGACGGTGAGAAATTGCGCATTCGCCGCCGGCTGACCTTCCGCGGCACCACCACCCCGGGCCGGCTTGCCGCTGGCGGAGTCCCGCGCCGATGGTCCGTTCGTAGACGTCATCGCAACCCAATCCGTCGGGCACGGCAGTGCCAGCGGCTTCCCCACCGCTGGCCCCGCCAATGCGTACACGAGGACAATAGCGTGGCTAGTGGGGTCAATGCGACGGGTGTTTGTCGATCTGCCAGAGATCTCTAAAACTACTCTGATGTAACTCCCAGCTGCTCAGCGCGGGTTTTCGCGGCCTCCACCGCGGCCGCCACTGCGGATCGCAGCCCCCCTCGCTCCAGTTCCCGCAGGCCAGCAGCGGTTGTCCCGGCTGGCGAGGTGACCATCGCCCGCAACTCCGCCGGCGTGGTATCGGGTCGGTCGCCGACTTGGGACTCGAGGCGGTCCAGGAGCATCTCGGCTGATCCGGCCATGGTCTGGACCGCCAGGTTGGTGGCCACCGACCGGGTAAGGCCGCTGGCCACCCCGGCGTCGACCAGCGCCTCAAGGAATAGGAAGAAATACGCCGGCCCGGACCCGGATACAGCGGTCACGGCATCGATCTGGTTCTCCGGAACAGTCAGCGACGTACCCACGCACCGGAAAAGCTCAGCGGCCTCCTCGAGTTGCGCCGCGGTGGCGAAACGGCCGGCCGCGAGCACACTGACACCGGCACCCACCAGCACAGGGGTGTTCGGCATCACCCGGATCACCGGCGAACCGGCCGTCAGACGCGCCTCGTAGTACGCCGTTGTCACGCCGGCGATGACGCTGATGAGCACCTGCTCGGCGCTATCAGCCTCGGCCTTGGCGACCGCGGCGGCGACGTCGGTCAATACCGGATCGAGGTCGGCCGGCTTGACCGCCAGGATCACCAGGCCCGCGTTCTCCACGGCGTCCTGCAAGGGGGCGACCTGCACCGAATAGGTCTGTGACAGGTGCTCGGCGCGGGCGGGAGTCTTCTCCGCAACCACCAGATCCCGCACCGGGCGTCCGGCCCGCAGCAGTCCGGACAGGAGAGCCTCGCCCATATTGCCGCCGCCGATGATCGCGATTCTGGCCATGGGTCCAAACCCTACCCAGGGGCAAACTGTTCGGCGGGCACCAGCGCGAGCTGGCGAGTTTGCACGACGATGCGACCGGCGCTGTCCACCACGGTGTGGTCCTCGTCGAACCAGTCCTGCCCTATCTGGGCCGCGGTGCACAGCACGCGCAACCAGCCGTCGGCGGGCAGGCCACGCAGGTAGGCGGTGAGCTGGACGGTCGGCGCCCATCCCCGCAGCCCCATCGCGTGGGGGACGGGCAGGGAGATATCGCCGCACATCAGCGCGAACAGTTCGTCGACCGGCTCTGCTCGGGGCCGGACCCACACCTGAAATGCCGGGACCTGGCCGTCGGCGACCGCCTCGACCATCAGCGGGCGGATATCGCAGCCGCGTGCCAGGTGGTTGATCGCGGCGGCGGCGTGGCCCGGTCCGATTGCCGTCAAACCGGCCGGGGGACGGGCACTCATCAGGCCGGCACCGGCGGTGTCGGTGGCCAGCGGACGGTTCTGCTCAAGCTCACCGACGGTGACCACCGCACGCACACACGCCCGCCGATTCTGGACCAGTTCGACGTCGACCAGGCCGACGCGCCGGCCCCGTTTGACGATCGTGGTGATCAGTTGCACCTCGCCGGGGTCCGGCGCGGCCAGGAAGTTCGCCGATACCGCCACCGGGTGCGGCGAACTCATTCCCGCCGCGTCGCGCCCCTGCCCGGCGGCCCTGGGGTGGGCGCCGTATGCCTCGCGGGCCGCCTTGGCGCACAGCGCGACCATCACCCCGCCGTGCACTTTGGGGCCGATCGTCCAGTCCGCGCTGAGGTTTCCCTCGAAAGTCTGGCTCGAATCGCTGGGGCGGGCGCCGGCCGTTTGCAGCACCATCGCCTCGGCGAATGACGGTGTCGACGCCGGAGCCGCCGCGGGTACGTTCATGACCGGCCCCTCGGCGTCACCGGAGCAGGTGGGTGCGGGCGAACTCCAGCGACTCGGCGAGCAGCCCGTCGCGCTCGGCTTTGGTGACTGCCGCCGACGTCGTCACCTCGAGGACCACGTGCCCATTGAAATCGCTGCCGGCGAGCATCTGGCAGACCTCGACCGTGGGCTGGGTGCCCCGGCCCGGTACCAGGTGTTCGTCGGTGGACGCGCCGTTGCCGTCACACAGGTGCAAATGAACCAGGCCGGACCCCATCCGGCTGGCCATGTCCAGCGCATCCGTGCCCGCGGTTGCGGTATGCGACAGATCCAGCGTGTAGTGCGCATGATCGCCGTCCAGCGGATCGTAGGAGGGCGCGAAGGCCGAGATCGCCGCGCCCGGCCGGCCGCCGCGCCGGCGCATCCGTTCTATCGACGACTGACCCGAGCCGAAGAACCGGTCGGCGCGGAACGGGAACATGTTCTCCACCGCCACCATCACGTCACTGCGCTCCTCGAGTGCAGCCACCTGATCGCTGAAACCATCGGCATAGCGGCGCTGCCACCGGAACGGCGGGTGGACGACCACGGTCTGGGCGCCGAGCCGCTCCGCGGTTTGCACCGTCCGGTCGAGTTTGAGGACCGGGTCAGGACCCCAAACGCGCTGGGAGATCAACAGGCAAGGCGCATGAACAGACAGCACCGGCATGCCGTAACGGCGGGACAGCTGAGAGATGGCACTGACGTCCTGGCTGACCGCCTCGGCCCAGACCATCAACTCGACACCGTCGTAACCCAGTTCGGCCGCGCACTCGAAGGCCGCCTCGGTCCGTAGCGGATAGACCGAAGCCGTCGAAAGTCCGACCTTGATCGCGGGTCGCACTGATCAGATCGACTGCATTAAGGCCAGCGGCCCGAGGGTGACCAGGGCACCGACCGCAACGGCGATCAGTGTGCTCGCGATGTCCTCCGTCCTGCGGACCACCCGAACGGCGACAACCAGGCCGAGGATCACCAGGACCGAAAGCGCCAGCGCAACAATACTGTTCCACTGCCACAGCTGGCCGAAGGCGATGAACAGACCGGCGCCGAACGCGACCGCCAGCAGGGACTGCAGCACCGCGACGAAGCTGCTCCACAACAGGCGCAAAGCGCCCCGGGGCCGGCGCGGCGCTGCGGTATCCGCAACCGGCTCGACGACGTCCGTATCCAGAGTATCCAGGCCTCGGCGGGCACGGTCGTCGGCGACGGTCTCACCGGAGAACAATGCGCCGCCAGATGCGCGCAGATAGGACTGGAGTTCCTCAGCGCCGGCGGCGTGTTCATCGACCAGTTCGGCCAGATCCACCGACTGGTCGACCGGGTCATAGGCCATCTGTTCGGCACCGGATGCCCGGCGCACCGGTCGCGGATCGTAACTGCGCTCGGGGCCGCGCCGCCGACTCGGCAGCGGGTCACCGGATCGCGGCGGCGGCGGAGTCGGGGCGGGAGGCGGCGGCGGGGCAGGAGTCGGAGGCGGGGCGGGAGCCTGGGCTGCGGCAGCCTCCTCGGCGACCGAATCGACGCCCACGTCTGCGATCTCCGCAGCGACCTCCTCAGGCACCTCTTCGGCAGCGACCTCCTCGACGAGCACCTCCTTCGCGACCTGCTCGTCCACCTCCTTGTCAGCCACCTCCTTGTCAGCCGCCTCGGCAGCCTCCTCCTCGGCAGCATCCTCCTCGGCGACCTCCTCGGCGACCTGCTCCGACTCGGCGACCGTCTCCTCGGCGACCTCCGCAGCGTCTTCCCCAGCGGCCTCCGCAACGCCCTCCCCAGCGGCCTCCGCAACGCCCTCCGCAACGTCCTCCCCAGCGGCCTCCGCAACGTCCTCCGCAACCTCCTCCGCAACGTCCTCCGCAACGTCCTCCGCAACGTCCTCCGCAGCGGCCTCCGCAACGTCCTCCGCAACGTCCTCCGCAACGTCCTCCTCAGCGGCCTCCGCAGCGGCCTGCTGGACTGTCTCCTCAGCGCCCTCCCCAGCGGCCTCCGTAGCGGCTTCCGCAGTCGTCTCCTCAGCGCCCTCCCCAGCGGCCTCCGTGGCGGCTTCCGCAGTCGTCTCCTCAGCGCCCTCCTGGACTGCCTCCTCAGCGGCCGCGTCGACTGCCTCGGCGGCCGGCACCTCGTCGCGGACGACCGGGATTTCACTGGTCAGTTCGGCCACGCTGACCGCATCACCTTTGCGCCGCCGACGCCGTCGGTGTCCGCTGGTCGACGACGGTGCGCCGACGGACCCATTGCGGGCCAACAGCTCGGCCACCGAGATGGGCCGGCTGCCGTCGTCCGATCCGCTCATCGTGTCTCGCCTCTCGATTGGCCAACGCCGTCGCCGTCCCGCGCGGCACCCTCCACCGCATTGTCCAACCGGCGAAGGATGATGCCCTCGCGCAGGGCCCACGGGCAGATTCCCACCGATTCCAACGACAGTGCTCGCATACTTGCCTCCGCCACCAGTGCGCCGGCCACGATCTGCGGCGCCCGCTCGGCGCTGACCCCTTCCAGTTCGGCACGGTCTGCTGTGGTCATCCTAGAGATGAAGGCTATGAGTTGATGCAGACCGTTGGCGGTAAGAACACGTTTGACCCGGGGCCCCGCCGCCGACGGCGCCGCACCGGTGAGCCGGGCCAGCGACCGGAAGGTCTTGGAGGTACCCACTGCCAGGTCGGGTTCGCCCGCCTGCAGCACCGCCTTGGCGGTGTCGGCCATCTCGCTGTCCAGCCAGTCGCGCAGCATCGCAACCTGTCGCCGGCCGGGCGGATCGGCCGACAGCCATTCCCGGGTCAGCCTGCCGGCACCCAGCGGAAGCGACAGCGCCACATCAGGCTCCTCGTCCACGCCATTGGACAACTCCAGCGAGCCGCCGCCGATATCGAGGTTGATGATGCGGCCCGCACTCCAGCCGTACCAGCGCCGAACCGCCAGAAACGTCAGCCTCGATTCGTCGGGGCCGGCCAGCACCTGGAGTTCGACCCCGGTCTGGGCGCGGACTTTCGCCAAAACCGCCTCCGAGTTGCGGGCATCGCGTACCGCCGAGGTGGCGAACGCCATCAGGTCGGCACATCGCGAACTACGGGCGATCTTGGCGAACTCGTCGACCGTCGCGATCAGCTTCTCCGCACCCCTGCGACTGAGCCTGCCATCGCCGTCGATCGACTCCGCGAGCCGCAACGACGCCTTGGTAGAACTCATCGGCGTCGGGTGCCCGCCCCGGTGGGCGTCGACCACGAGCAGATGAACGGTATTGCTGCCCACGTCGAGCACGCCCAATCGCACGTGCACCAACCTAGCGGGCGACGGGCGTCTACCGTTGCACACCGTGACAGCTGAGCACCCCGAAGAGGTCGCGATGGACTTCCCACGCGAGTGGGTGGAGTTCTTCGAACCGGACAATCCCGAACATCTGATCGCCGCCGACCTGACCTGGCTGTTGTCGAAATGGACGTGCGTCTTCGGCACCCCGGCGTGCCGCGGCACCGTGGAAGGCCGTCCCGACGACGGGTGCTGTTCACATGGTGCGTTCCTGTCCGACGACGACGACCGCGCCCGTTTGGACGACGCCGTCACGATGCTGACCGATGAGGACTGGCAGTTCCGCGATCAGGGTTTGGGCCCCAAGGGGTACCTGAAGATGGACTCTTATGACGACGAACCCAGCCTGCGGACCCGTAAACACAACGGCGCCTGCATCTTCCTGAACCGACCGGGCTTTCCCGGCGGAGCCGGCTGCGCGCTACACAGCAAGGCACTGACGCTCGGCGTCGAGCCGCTGACCATGAAGCCCGACGTCTGCTGGCAGCTGCCGATCCGGCGTGCCCAGGAGTGGGTGACCCGTCCCGACGGCACCGAGATCCTGAAGACCACCGTCACCGAATATGACCGGCGCGGCTGGGGCGAGGGCGGGGCGGATCTGCACTGGTACTGCACCGGAGACCCGGCCGCGCACATTGGCAAGCGACCGGTGTGGCAGACCTATGCACCCGAACTCACTGAACTGCTCGGCGAGAAGGTCTACGCCGAGCTGGCGAGGATCTGCGAGCGGCGCGGTGGTTTTCCCCTGATCGCCGTGCACCCCGCAACCCGCGCCGCTGGGCCTGATCAGCCCTCCAGCTTGTAACCCAGCCCCCGGACGGTGACCAGCCGGACCGGATTCGCCGGGTCGGCCTCGATCTTGGACCGCAACCGCTTCACGTGCACGTCGAGGGTCTTGGTGTCGCCCACATAGTCAGCCCCCCAGACCCGGTCGATCAGCTGCCCCCTGGTCAGCACCCGACCCTTGTTGCGCATCAGGTATTCCAGCAGGTCGAACTCTTTCAGCGGCAGGGCGATCCGCTCGCCGCGCACGCTGACGATGTGGCGATCGATGTCCATCCGGACCGGGCCGGACTCCAAGGTCACGTCGCCGGACTCCTCGACGTCGGCACCGCGACGCAACACCGCCCGGATGCGGGCGATCAACTCGCGTGCCGAATACGGCTTGGTGACGTAGTCGTCCGCGCCCAACTCCAGACCCAGCACCTTGTCGAGCTCGCTGTCGCGGGCGGTGACCATGATCACCGGGACGCTCGCGCGCGCCCGCAATTGCTTACACACATCGGTGCCGCTCATCCCGGGCAGCATCAGATCGAGCAGCACGATATCGGCGCCGGCCCGGTCGAACTCGGCCAGAGCCGCGGGTCCGTCGGTCACCACGGTGGCCTCGAACCCCTCTTTGCGGAGCAGATAGGCAAGTGGGTCGGCGAGGGACTCCTCGTCCTCGACGATCAGCACCCTGATCACGGCGTCTCCTGTTCCTCGATGTCCAGGGCCGCGCCGGAATCGGGGCCCTGATATGCCGGGATGGACAGTGTGAAGGTCGAGCCGGTTCCCGGCCGGCTCCACAACTGGATGCAGCCATTGTGGTTGGCGGCGACGTGCTTGACGATCGCCAGCCCGAGACCGGTTCCCCCGGTCGCCCGGGACCGGGCCTTATCGGTCCGGAAGAACCGTTCGAACACCCGCTCCTGATCGGATAAAGCGATCCCGATACCCCGATCGGTGACGGCGATCTGGACCGAGTCGCCGCGGCGTCGGCGGCTGACTGACACCGTCGAACCGTTCGGCGAGTAGGCGATCGCGTTGGAAATCAGGTTAGCCATCGCGGTCACCAGCAGCGGCTGATCCCCCAGCACCTGCAGATCGATCGGAGCATCGGTGTCGATTGTGATGTCAGCCTTGTCAGCAGCAACCTTATGCCGCGAAATCGCCTCCTGCACAACGGAATCGACATCGACCGAGACGAGGTCGGGCAGCCGTTCGGCACCCTGCAGGCGAGACAGTTCGATCAGTTCGCCCACCATATCGGCCAGCCGCTGAGATTCGGCGTAGATCTTCCCGCCGAATCGCCGCGCGGTCTCGGGCTCGTCGGCCGACTCCAAGAGCGCCTCCGCCAGCACACCCATTGCCGCGACCGGGGTCTTCAGTTCGTGGCTGACGTTGGCAACGAAGTCGCGCCGACTGGCCTCCATCCGGGCCTGTTCGGACTGATCGTCGAGGTATGCCACAGCCAGGCGCGGGCTGTCCGCGTTGAGCAGCCGGACGTGGCAGCGCACCGACAGACCGGAACGCCGGTCGACCGCTCCGCGGATCGCCGGCAGATCGACCTCGACATCCTCGCCGCTGTCCAGCGTGCGCTGCGTCGCCACCCAGACCCGGTCATCGAGCAGCCCGTCGCGCACCACGTTGAGTTCCACCGCGCGGCGGTTGCTGATCAGAACATCACGCAACGGGTCGACGACCACGACTCCGAGAGGGGCGGCGGACACCACCGACTGCAGAACCGCGGACACCGTCAGCACCGCCGGAGCCTCCGGGGGCCGGACAACCGAATCGGCTCGCCGCCGCATGATCAGTGCGGCGATCGCCAGCCCGCATCCGAGGCCCACCAATCCGGCGACGGCGATCCCCAGTGCCACCGCACCAACGCTCACCCCGAAAGCGTACGCACTTTCGGGGCGTCATCAGAACCTGGTGCGACGGTCGGCCGGCGAGTTCAGCGGCTGTTCACCGAGTGTTCCACTTGGCGCCCTGGCTGGCTACTTGGCGCCCTGGCTGGCTGGCTACTTGGCGCCCTGGCTGGCGACGGCCGCCGCCCCGGCCGCGGCTGCCTCGGGATCCAGGTAGGTGCCGCCGGCCACCAGCGGCCGAAGGTCCCGATCGAGGTCGTAGCGCAGCGGGATACCGGTCGGGATGTTGAGTCCGACGACGTCCTGGTCGGACATCCGATCGAGGTACTTCACCAGCGCGCGCAGCGAGTTGCCGTGCGCGACGATCAGCACGGTCTTACCGGCCCGCAGGTCGGGCACGATGGCCGCCTCGAAGTACGGTACGAACCGCGCCACCACATCGGCCAGGCACTCGGTCAGCGGGCCGCCGCCGATATCGGCGTAGCGCGGATCGGCGTCCTGGCTATAGGTGCTGCCCGGCTCGATCGGTGGCGGCGGGGTGTCATAACTGCGCCGCCACTTCATGAACTGTTCCTCGCCGTACTTGGCCTTCGTCTCGGCCTTGTCCAGGCCCTGCAGCGCGCCGTAGTGCCGCTCGTTGAGCCGCCAGTCCCGGTGCACCGGGATCCAGTGCCGGTCGGCCCGGTCGAGTGCCACGTTGGCGGTGGTGATGGCGCGCCGCAACAACGACGTGTAAACGACGTCGGGCTGGCTTTCCAGCCCGGCGATCAGCTCGCCCGCGCGCAGCGCCTCAGCCCGGCCCTTGTCGGTGAGGTCGACGTCGACCCAGCCGGTGAACAGGTTGAGCGCGTTCCATTCGCTTTCGCCGTGCCGCAGCAGGATCAGCGTGCAACCCGCCCCCGAATCAGCCTCGAAATCCGACATTCGCAGAGTCTCTCACGGTTGCTCACGGGTCGCTGGAGTCGTCCCGGTGTTCATCGCCCGCTTTGATGTCGTCAACGATGTCGTCAACGATGTCGTCAACGATGTCGTCCTCGATGAGGTGCTCGAAGGCCTGCAGGTTTTTCAGCGACTCGCCGCGGGCCACTCGCCAGGCCCACTCCTTTCGAATCGAGGTGGCAAAACCCAGTTCGAGCAGGGTGTTGAAATCGTTGTTGACGGCCTCGAGCACCTGCCCGAGAACCCGGTCGATCTCGTCGGCGTTGATGATGTCGAGGGCAACGCGCCCGACCAGATACACATCGCCGATATTGTCCAGGGTGTAGGCGACCCCGTAGAGCCTCCGATTGCGCTTGAGCAGGAAGCGGTAGACACCCTCGTGGTTCTCGTCGGGCCGACGGCAGACGAAGGCTTCCACTCGCACCGAATGCTCGCCGATGCTGAACAACGTGTTGGTGATCAGCTTGCGCTCACCGGGCACTTCGACGAGCAGCCCCGGCAGACCGCCGTGGGCGCCCTCGTAGCGGGTGAAGTTGAGCCCGTGTTCGGTCAGCGTCTCCTCGATGTCCTGACGCACCCGCATGGCATCGGACCTGGACTCGGAGTTCACGCGCGCACCCCCCGCCGCATGGTCCAGCGCCGGCCGGTGCGAGGCGCCACCAGATCTCGGGCCGCGCTGCGCTGGTGGGCGCGGCCGTAGTCGGTGATCGCCCGGCCGTAACTGGCCAGCAGGGCGTCGACGGTGTGGTCCCAGGAGAATCGGCCGGCGTGCTCGATAGCGCCCCGGCTCAGCGCTGCTCTGTCGGCATTGAGCAGACCCGCGATCGCGGCGGACCAGGCCGCGGGATCGTGGCCGGCGACCAGGGAGCCGCTGCGGCCATCGGCAACCGCCACCGGCAGCCCACCTACCGCCGCGGCCACCACCGGGGTGCCGCAGGCCTGGGCCTCGACCGCCACCAGACCGAAGGACTCCGAGTAACTCGGGACGGCCACCAGGTCCGCCGCCCGGTAGACGGCTACCAGGTCCTCGGGCGACTGCGGCGGCAGGAAGCTCACCCGGTCGGCGATACCCAGTTCGGCGGCGAGCCGGACCAGCGCGTCCGGGGCGGCCAACCCGGTACCCGACGGTCCGCCGGCGATGACAACCCGGACGTCCGGCAGCCGCGCGGCGGCCCGCAGCAGCACGTCCGGCGCCTTCAACGGCTGGACACGGCCGACGAACGCCACGATGCGATCGCCGGTGGCCAACCCGAGTCCGGCGCGGGCAGCCGCCCGATCGCCGGGCGAGAAGGTCTGCAGGTCGACACCGGGGTGCACGACGTCGATACGTTCGGGATCGGCGTGATGCAACGAAACAAGCTGGTGCGCCTCGGATTCGGTATTCACGATCAGCCGATCCGCCTCATCGACCACCTGCTGTTCACCAACCGCCCGCAGCGGCGGCTCGGGGGCGTCGCCGTCGGCCAGCGCCGCGTTCTTCACCGCGGCGAGGGTGTGCGCGGTGTGCACCTGCGGCACCGCCCACCGGTCCCGGGCCAGCCACCCGACCTGGCCGGAGAGCCAGTAGTGGGAGTGCACGATGTCGTAGTGCCCCGGTTCGTGGTTGGCCTCGGCGCGCAGCACCCCGGCGGTGAAGGCGCACAATTGCGTGGGCAGGTCGTTCTTGTCAAGGCCTTCGAACGGGCCGGCGGCGACGTTGCGAACCAGCACCCCCGGCGCCACCGGCACGGTGGGAGCGTCGGCCGAGGCCGTCGCCCGGGTGAAGATCTCGACTTCCACCCCGCGCCGGGCCAGGTGCAGGGCGGTTTGTAGCACGTAGACATTCATACCGCCGGCGTCGCCGGTGCCCGGCTGGGAAAGCGGCGAGGTGTGCACCGACAACACCGCGACCCGCCGGGGCAGCACGCTCACGGCGCTGCCTACAGGGCTGCCTTTAGGGCTGCCGACGGAAGCTAGGTCCCGGGAATGCCGCACGCCTACATCTTTACACCGCCGTCGGGGTGGCCCGCCGCTGACTTAGAGTCAGAACGATGACAGCACAGCCCGATGCCCACTCCAGGGTCGCGGTGGTCACCGGCGCCAGCTCCGGAATCGGCGAGGCGACGGCCAGGACTCTCGCCGCCCTCGGCTTTCATGTCGTCGTGGTGGCCCGCCGGACCGACCGGATCCGCCGCCTGGCCGAGGAGATCGGCGGAACCGCGGTCACCGCCGACGTGACCGACGACGCGGCGGTGCGGTCGCTGACCGCCCAACTGGGGCGGGTGGACGTACTGGTGAACAACGCCGGCGGGGCCAAAGGCCTGCAGCCGGTGGCCGAGGCCGACTTCGACGACTGGCGCTGGATGTGGGAAACCAACGTGATGGGCACCTTGCGGGTGACCCGCGCGTTGCTACCGAAGCTGATCGCCTCCGGTGACGGCCTGATCGTCACGGTCACCTCGATCGCGGCACTGGAGGTCTACGACGGCGGGTCCGGCTACACCGCCGCCAAACACGCCCAGGGGGCGCTGCACCGCACATTGCGCGGTGAGCTGCTGGGAAAGCCGGTACGCCTCACCGAGATCGCACCGGGTGCGGTGCAGACCGAGTTCTCGCTGACCCGGTTCGGCGGCGACGAGGAGCGGGCCGAGGCGGTCTACAGCGGGATCACCCCGCTGGCGGCCCACGATGTCGCGGAGGTGATCGGGTTCGTCGCCTCCCGGCCCGCACACGTCAATATCGACCAGATCGTCATCCGGCCGCGCGACCAGGCCAGCGCCGGCCGGTTCAACCGCCGACCCTGACCGGCCCGCCGCTACAGCGCGCAGCCCACCAGGACCGGTTCCGGAACGAGCCACACCCCGAAAACGTCATGCACCCCGGCCCGCACGGTGCGGGCCAGTGCCAGCACATCGGCGGTCGTGGCACCGCCGCGGTTGGTCAGCGCCAGCGCGTGTTTGCCCGACAGCCGGCACGGCCCGGCACCGGGGAACCCCTTGCCGAAGCCGGCCCGCTCCACCAGCCAGCCGGCCGCGAGTTTGATTCCGTCGACGGCCGGATAGTGCGGGACGGGCATGTCCCAGCCACGCCGGATTCGGTCGAACTGTTCGGCCGCAACCACCGGGTTGGTGAAGAACGAACCCACACTCCAGGTGTCGTGATCGGCCGCGTCAAGCACCATTCCCTTGGCCGCCCGCAACGCCAGGACCGCGGCCCGAACCCGGGCCGGTTCGGCACGCCCGCCGACCGGAACATCCAGGGCCGCGGCGAGTTCGCCATAGCGCAGCGGCGCCGAACGTCCGGCCGGATCGAGGGTGAACTCGACCTCAAGCACCGTCGCCTCCGCTGACCCCTTCAGGATGCTGTGCCGGTATCCGAATCCGAGTTGCGGCGCCGGCACCCAGCGCACCCCGCCGGTCGCCCGGTCGAGCAGCTTCACCCGGGTCATCCGGTCCGCCACCTCCACGCCGTAGGCGCCGACGTTCTGCACCGGGGTGGCGCCGGCCGATCCGGGTATTCCCGAAAGGCATTCCAGCCCACCAAGATCGGCCTCGACCGATCTGCTGACGACGGCCTCCCAGTCGGCTCCGGCCCCGGCGCGCAGCAGGGGGGGATCCACCGTGATCTCGGTGTTGGCCAATCGCACCACGGTGAGATCGGTCTGGTCGTCGGCGATCACCACATTGGAGCCGCCGCCGAGCACCAGCGCCGGCCGCCCGGTGCGGTCCAGAGCACCCAGGGTGGTGACGATCTGATCGGTGCTGGCACAGGTGATCACCCGTCGCGCGACCGGACCGACCCGCATCGTCGTCAACGACGCCAACGGGACGTCCGCGGTGATCTCGGCTCCGCCGAATTCCCGGTCGGATCCGCCACCGGATTCCATGGGTAGGGCCACGTTCGGTAACGGTAGCCTCGTCTGCTATGCCCCGTTCGTTCGACATGGCCACCGAATACGAGGGGACTTCTGCTCAGGTCTACGCCGCCTTCCGCGAGAAGCAGTACTGGCTTGCCCGACTGGCCGCATCCGGCGCCGACGACGCGACCCTGGAAGCCTTCCGGGTCGGCGACGACGGCGGCGTCGACGTGGTGACCACCCAGGTACTGCGGGCCACTCGGCTACCGGGCATCGTCCATCAGTTCCATCACGGCGATTTGGAGATTCGGCGGGCGGAGACTTGGAGCGGACTGGCTGACGGCGGGTCGGCGGCCAGTATCGCGGGTTCGATAGTCCGGGCGCCGGTCGTCCTCGACGGCAGCGCACTCCTGAGTCCACTCGATGAGCGGGCGGTACTGACCTTCCAGGCGACCGTCGAGGTTCGAATCCCGTTGGTCGGCGGCAAAATGGAGAAGTTCATCGGCACCCAGTTGGTGAACCTGCTGACCAGCGAGCGGCAGTTCACCACGCAATGGATTGCCGAGAACCTCTGAATGTCCCGACGCATGATCTACGACGTCGACGTCGTCATCCCGGCTGCCGCGATGTACCGGCACTTCACCACCGTCGAATACTGGAACGATCTGGTGGACTTCTACCGGGAGAACGCCGCCCGAACCGAGATCGCGAACTTCCGCACCGATGACACCGGTACCGATATCGCGTTCTCCCACATTCTGTCCGCCGACGATCTCCCGGCGGTCGCCCGGTCGGTGATCAGGGGCCAGTTCGTCATCACCCGCGAACAACATTTCGAGCCTTTCCACGCCGTCGCCAACGAGGCCCGCGGCCGCTACAGTGCCCGGATTCCGGCGCCGGTCGAGGTCACCGGCGACTATGTGCTGCAGGACACCGGCCAGGGCAGCCGGATGCGGATGGAGACGCTGTGTCAGGCGCGGGTTCCCGTCATCGGCGGGCAGATCGAACAGTTGCTGATGAACGGTCTGCAGACCCTGTTCAGCAGGGAGGGCGAGTTCACCGCGGACTGGGTCGCCCGCCATCGGTAGGCCGCAGCGCCCCGTAGGGATACCGACGCGGGGTACCACCGGAACCAACCGGCTACGCCGCGCCGATCGCTGGATGATGCACTCACCCCGGGTGCGGGCGGCTCTTGAGACGGCCCACGAACCGGTGGTGGTCGACCTTGGTTACGGCGCGCGGCCGGTCACCACGCTCGAGCTTGCGACCCGACTGCGCTCGGTGCGCCACGATATCCGGGTCATCGGTCTGGAAATCGATCCCGAGCGGGTCGCGGCGGCCCGTGCCGTTGGCGACCCCGCGGTGGAGTTTGCGCTCGGCGGTTTCGAACTGGCCGGCCGCAAGCCGGTCCTCGTGCGGGCATTCAACGTGCTGCGTCAATACCGCGAGGAGGCGGTGGCCGACGCCTGGAACACCATGCGTTCGAATCTGGATCCGCACGGGCTGATCATCGACGGCACCTGTGATGAGCTGGGCCGGCGCGGCAGCTGGGTGCTGCTCGATCACGCGGGTCCGGTGAGCCTGACCCTGGCATGCGACCCGCGGACCATTGCCCGACCCTCAGACCTCGCCGAGCGGCTGCCGAAAATCCTGATCCACCACAATGTTCCGGGCCAGCCGATCAATGCCCTGCTAACAGCTGCCGACCGCGCGTGGGCGGTAGCCGCCGGCCAGTCGGTGTTCGGGGCGCGAACCCGATGGCGGGCGATGCTCACCCTGCTGACCGCGGACGGGATACCGGTGCAGCCGCAGCGACGCAGCCCGCGCGACGGGGTGCTCACCGTGCCCTGGGACGCCGTGGCACCGCTCTGAACTCCCCACCTGCCGCGGCTACCCTGAAAGGCATGCGGATCGCACTGGCGCAGATCCTGTCCGGAACCGATCCGGCCGCGAACCTGCAGGTGGTGGCGGACTACACCCGCCGGGCTGCTGCCGGTGGCGCCCGGCTGGTGGTGTTCCCGGAGGCCACCATGTGCCGGCTCGGGGTTCCACTCGGCGTGATCGCCGAGCCGCTGGACGGCCGGTGGGCCGACGGCGTTCGCGGGATCGCCGCGGCGGCGGGGGTCACGGTGCTGGCCGGGATGTTCACCCCGGCGCCGGACGGCCGCGTCACCAACACGCTGCTGGCTACCGGCGGCGGGGTGGAGGCCGGTTACGACAAGATCCATCTGTACGACGCATTCGGCTGCACCGAGTCCGCCACCGTGGCACCCGGACGTGAGCCGGTGGTGATCACGGTGGACGGCGTCGGGGTCGGGTTGACGCTGTGCTACGATATACGGTTCCCCTATCTCTTCACCGAACTGGCCGACCGCGGCGCATCTGTGATCGCGGTGAGCGCCTCCTGGGGTGCCGGGCCGGGGAAACTCGACCAGTGGACCCTGTTGGCCCGGGCCAGAGCGATGGATTCTGCCTGTTTCGTCGCCGCGGCAGGTCAGGCCTACCCGGGACCCGGGCCGGCGTCGAAGGCCCCGACCGGGGTGGGCGGCAGCCTGGTGGCGTCGCCGACCGGCGCGGTGCTCGACAGCGCCGGAGCGGACCCGGAGCTGGTGATCTGCGATCTCGACCTCGACACCGTGGCCGCGGTTCGCGACACCGTCGGCGTACTGCGCAATCGCTTTAATCTCCGCTCAGATTCGTAGGGCACAATCGCCCCGGTGACGCTCCCGCCGCAGGGCCCGCCGCCGGACCCGCCGCCCAATCCACCCCCGGGCCCCGACCGGCCACCCTTCGGCTACGAGCCGCTCAACCAGCAGATTCCGCCGCAGAGTGGACCCCCTGGCCCCCAGCCGCCCGTCCCGCCGGAATCGCTGCCGCCGGCTCCGGAGCCGACGACGCCGCGGAAGCTGTTCGGGGACCCGCTCTCGACGTTGCTCGTGGTGGTCATCGTCGTGGCGGTGGCGCTGGCCGGGCTGCTCGGCGCGGAGTTGTACGCCCGGCACAAGGCCGACTCGATCGTGGCCGGCGCGGTCAGCTGTGTGGTCCGCGACAGCGCGACGGCCTCCTTCGGGCCGCGACCGTTCCTGATCCAGCATTTCACCCACAGCTATCGGAACATGTCGGTGGAGACCGCCGGTAACCGGATCCGCGAGGCCGAGGGCATGCGGCTCAAGCTCTATCTCGATGATGTCCGGATCAACCCGACGGCTGATTCGGCGGGCACCCTGGGCGTCCTGAACGCCGATGTGACATGGTCGGCCGAGGGCATCAAACAGACCGTGCAGGGTGTCATCCCGGTGCTGGGCAACCTGGTCAGCGGCGTCATCCCGGAACCCTCCACCGGAACCCTGGAACTACAGGGCCCGTTGGGCACGGTGATGATCCGGCCGCAGGTCGCCGATGGCGGATTGACGCTCGAGGTGCTGAAGGTGACCGGCCTGGGCTTCACGCTGCCCCGGGAGAGCGTGCAACCGGCGCTCGATGCGTTCACCGGCCAGCTGACCAAGAACCTGCCGATGGGCATTCGCGCCGACAGTGTCGGGGTCACCGACAGCGGGGTCACGGCCCGGTTCATCACCCGTGACGCGACCATCCCCAACGGGCAGCAGGACCCCTGTTTCGCCGGGATCTGATCCGTACCTCAGGGGCCTTTTTCCGCGCCGCCGGGATTACAGCCGGCCAGCAGCATGGCACCCTCGTCGACGGCGGGCCGCCACGGCTCCAGATCCCAGCTGCTCTTTCCGGGTTCGGCGAACTCCGCAAAGCGCCAGTGGCACAGGAACTGGGACCGCATCCCCGGGGTCCGGGCATCCGGTGCCAGCGCCAGAACCTCCGACCAGGCCTGCTCGGTCTGGGCGGCGGTCTTTCCGAGTTCGCCGGCCACCTGCCGTCCGATACCGGTGGGGTAAACCCGAAGGGTGGGTAGTTCGTCGTAGCGGACCCAGGTCACCTGGTCGATATAGCGAGGGCCGGGTGTCGGCTCGCCGATGGGATCGGCCGCCGCCAGGGGGCCGAGCGCAAGTGCGGCCGGACACAATGCAAACGCGAGGGGAATCAACGCCACCGCGCGCGGCAGCCGGCTGTTCAGCGGGACTTCCCCTGAACCTCCAGCAACTTGGGGCGCACATCGACCAGGTACACCCCGGTGGCGACCGCGGCGATCACGGCCCCGAGGGTTCCGCCCAGGACGAGGATGAGCAGCCCGGACACGCCCAGAATCACCAGCCACACGGGCTTGGTCAGCTTGTCGGCCGCGGTATACGCGTCGGGCCGCTGCATGGCCGCATTCACGAATGCGTACACCGTCACGATCAGGACCGCCATGCTGAGGAAAAGAAGAACGGAACCCGCCATACCTTGAAACATCACGCTTCAAGGGTAGGCGGGTCCCGTCCGGATCAGCGAACCGATTGGTTACTTCTGAGTGACCTTCTTGGCCGGAGCCTTCTTGGCAGCGGCTTTCTTGGCCGGAGCCTTCTTGGCCGGAGCCTTCTTGGCAGCGGCCTTCTTCGCCGGAGCCTTCTTCGCCGCAGCCTTGTCGGCCGGGCCCTGGGCGGGCAGATCCACGCCCACCAGCTTGGCGGCACGCTCACCGACGGCCCGCGTTTGCGCCGACACGTTGCCCAGCGCCTCCTGGGTCAGCTCGACGGCCGAGTCGACATAGTTCTCGACGCGGTCGGCGGCATCCTTGATCTCGGGCTGGCCCTTCAGCCGCTCTAGCGCCGCCTCGCCACGGGCGACCAGGGTGTTGTAGGTCTCGGTGGCGTCGACGAAGAAATCGTCGGCAGCCTTGCGCAGTTCCTCGCTGCTGAGCCGGCCGCGAAGTTCCTCGGTGCGCTTGGGCAGCTCCTCCTGCAGACGGGTCAGCGCAGCACGCCGATCGTCCATCCGGTCGCCGGCAACCTCGGCGCGCTCCCGCAGGCTGTCGAGGATCTCGTTGACGGTGGCCAGCGCCAGGTCGGCGGCACCAACCGCGGCAAGCAGCGGAGCCTTCAGGTCCTCGACGGTGTTCTCGTTCTTGTTCTTAGCCATGCGACTGGTTTCCTTTCGAGTATTCGGTAGAGATTTTCAGCTGTGGTGCGGTGATGTCCTACTCGGCCGGCGGCTCCTGAGCAACCATCTCGTTCTGCTGGCAGAACGAGGTGTAGATATCGAGCAGAACCCGCTTCTGCCGCTCATTCATCACGGTGTCCGCGATGATGGCGTCCTGCACCTGGCTCGGCTGTCCGGGCTCGAGCATCCCAGCCCGGACATAGAGCACTTCGGCCGACAACCGCAATGCCTTGGCGATCTGACTGAGCACCTCGGCCGAAGGTTTACGCAGCCCCCGCTCGATCTGGCTGAGGTATGGATTGCTTACCCCGGCCCGCTCCGCGAGCTGTCGCACCGACACCTCCGCGGCCTCCCGCTGAGAGCGGATGAAGCCGCCGATGTCCTGCGCGGCGGTGCTGACCACAGCGGCAAGGTCTGAATCCTGCGCCATGGTCCGCCCCTTTGCGCGTACGAGTGTCGTTTGCATTACGGAAACGACAGTACGCCCCTGTGCTAACAATTGCAAGCACTTGCTAGCGCAGGTCAGAACAGTATTTGCGCAATCGTGTAGATCACGAGGCCGGCGAGCGCACCGACTACGGTGCCGTTGATCCGGATGAACTGAAGGTCACGGCCGACGTGCAACTCAATCCGCCGACTCGCTTCATCGGCGTCCCAGCGCTGAATGGTTTCGGCGATGATGGTGGTGGCCTCGCTGCCGTATCGGGTGACCAGATGCTGGGCTCCGCGCACAATCCAGTTGTTCACTTTGGCGCGCAGCTCATCGTCATCACGCAGCGACTCCCCGATCCGCACCACCGAGTCGGCGATCCGGCCGCGCAACGCGCTGGAGGGGTCGTCGACCCCGTCCAGGACCAGCCGCTTCAACGTTTTCCATGCCGTCTCGGCGGCCCGGGTCACCTCGTCGCGAGCCATCAGCTGCTCTTTGACGGTCTCCGCCTTGGAGATCGTCGACGGGTCCTGCTGGAGGTCCTTGGCAAACTCGAACAGGAACCGGGTCGCCGACTGACGTAACTCGTGGTTCGGATCGCGGCGCACCTTGTCGGTGAAGTCCATCAGTTCGCGGTGGATGCGCTCCCCAACCAGATGATCGACGAACTTGGGCGACCAGGTGGGCGAGTCGCGCAGCACAACCCGGTCGATGGTGGGTCCGGCATTCAGTGCCCACTCGAAGGCCCGGTCGCTCAACAGCTGGATCAGCGCCTCCTGCCGATTTTCGGCCAGCAGCTGCGATAGCACCCGTCCCGCCGGCGGGCCCCATTGCGGTTCGGCGACCCGCCTGACGATGGTCCGGTCGATGGCGTGCTGGATATCTTCATCGTTGAGCAGCTCGACGACGGCTCGCAGCACCGCGGCGGCTTCGTCGGCCACGCGGGCGGCGTTGACCGGTTCGGAGAGCCACTTACCCAGCCGGCTGCCGATCTCGGCGTCGCGCAGCTTGGTCGAGATGACCTCCGGGGACAGGAAATTCTCCCGCACGAAAGTGCCCAGACCCTCGCCGAGCTGGTCTTTTTTGCGAGGGATGATGGCGGTGTGCGGAATCTTCAAACCCAGTGGATGCCGGAACAGCGCGGTGACGGCGAACCAATCGGCCAACGCGCCCACCATTCCGGCCTCCGCGGAGGCGGCGACATAACCCAGCCAGTCCGGTCCGCCTTCGGCCCGCCACCACCGCGCCAGCAGGAAGATCACCGTCGCGCCGAGCAGAAACCCCAGGGCGACCACTTTCATCCGGCGCAGATTGGCCAGACGGTCGGCGTCGGCGTCGGGGTCGGCCCCCGCGAAGGACTCAGCTAAGGAGGTACCGGATTCCCCAAGCGCATCCGGAAGCCGATGTTTGGCAGCCACCGTCCCATCATCCGCTATTTCGTGCCGCTGGACGCCACGCTTTAGTGGTACCGGTCGTCACAACTTTCGGCGGTCGCGCCGGTAGAGTACGGACCGGTGACTGAGCACATATCCTCCAGCGCCGCCGAGACCGGCGGGGGCTCGGTGGCGGCCAAAACCGATGGCCGCAAGCGCCGCTGGCACCGGCACAAGGTGGAACGACGCACCGAACTGGTGGACGGGGCACTCGACGCCATCCGCGGCCGGGGCCGCGATATCAGCATGGATGAGATCGCCAACGAGATCGGTGTGTCCAAGACCGTGCTGTACCGCTACTTCGTCGATAAGAACGACCTGACCACCGCGGTCATGATGCGCTTCGCGCAGACCACCCTGATCCCGAATATGGCTGCCGCCCTCTCGTCGAATCTCGACGGTCTCGACCTGACCCGCGAGATCATCCGCGTGTACGTCGACACGGTGGCAGCCGAACCCGAGCCCTACCGGTTCGTGATGGCGAACTCCTCGGCCAGCAAGAACAAGGTGGTCGCCGACTCCGAGCAGATCATCGCCCGGATGTTGGCGGTGATGCTGCGGCGGCGAATGCAGATGGCCGGTATGGACACCGCCGGGGTGGAGCCATGGGCCTTCCTGATCGTCGGCGGCGTACGGGAGGCCACCCACTCGTGGATGTCACACCCGCGAATGAGCAGCGACGAACTGATCGACTATCTGACGATGCTCTGCTGGAGTGCGTTGTGCGGCATCGTCGAAGTGGGCGGATCGCTGGAGCGGTTCAGATCCGAACCGCACCCCGCGCCGGTGGTTCCGGTCATGGAGTCCGCGCCCTCGGCGTAACCCCTGCCAGTGCGGGCCCCACCCGTCGGTCCCGCTCGCGCCTGCTGTGTCTAGTGTTCGACTATGACCGATCTGCCGTCGCTCTGGAGCCACGAGCCCCACAAGATTCTGCGATTCCGCCCCGGCGACCGACTCGCCGATATCGACGCCGACGCGAGCCCCGGCTTCACGGGCGACAAGGGTGATGCCGCCGCGGTCCTGGCCGAACGCAGCGAGCGGTTCGCCGGGCTGCAGGAACTGCTCCACGCCAACGGACGGGCCGGCGACAACCGCTCGGTTCTGCTGGTTCTCCAGGGCATGGATACCGCCGGCAAGGGCGGCATCGTCACCCACGTCGTCGGGGCGGGCAACCCGATGGGCATCCGCTACACGAGCTTCGGAAAACCGACCGCCGAGGAACGTGCGCACCACTTCCTGTGGCGTATCAACAAGGCGGTGCCCGCGGCCGGACAGATCGGGGTGTTCGACCGATCGCACTACGAGGACGTGCTGGTGGTGCGGGTGCACGGTCTGGTACCCGCCGGGGAGTTGGAGGGCCGCTACGACGAGATCAACACCTTCGAGTCCGAACTCCTCGATTCTGGGGTGACCCTGGTCAAGGTCGCTTTGATCGTCTCGCGCGACGAGCAGAAGCAGCGGCTGGCCGAGCGGCTCGATCGGCCTGACAAGTTCTGGAAGTACAACCCCGGCGACCTGGAGGAGCGCAAACTCTGGCCGGCGTATCAGGAGGCCTACCAGGTGGCCCTCGATCGCACCTCCACCGATCGGGCGCCGTGGTACGCGGTGCCGTGTAACAAGAAGTGGTACAGCCGACTGGCCGTCACCGAACTGCTCATCGAGGCGCTCAAGGACATGGACCTGCAGTGGCCACCGGCGGATTTCGACGTCGAGGCGGAAAAGCGGAAGCTCGCCGAGGCATGACCCGACGGTGCGCCCGGGTCAGTCCTTGACCAGGGTGAACTGACCGATATTGGTGATACCCCGGCGGAAGAAGTCGGCGCAGCCGGTCAGGTACTTCATATAGCGGTCGTAGATCTCCTCGGAGGTGATCGCGATGGCACGGTCGCGACTGGCGGACAGATTGTCGGCCCACATGTCGAGGGTGCGTGCGTAGTGCGGCTGCAACAGATGGACGCGCTCCAAGGTGAAGCCGGCACCATCGGCGAGCTCTTCGATATCCTCTACGGCCGGCAGCTGACCACCGGGGAAGATCTCGGTGCCGATGAACTGCATGAACTTGAGGTCGCTGATGGTCAGCTTGACGCCGTTGTCCCGGAAGAACTTCTGCGTGTGCGCAAGGATCGTGTGTAGCAGCATCCGGCCGTCATTGGGCAGAATCTGATAGGCACGCTCGAAGAACAACGGGTAGCGCTCGGCCTTGAAGGCCTCGAACGCCCCGATACTCACGATCCGGTCGACGGGCTCGTCGAACTCCTCCCAGCCCTGCAGACGCACCTCCATCGAACGTTCGGAGTCGAGTTTGGCGAGCCGAGCGCGCGCGAACTCGGACTGGGCCTTGCTCAGCGTGATGCCGATGACGTTGACGTCGTAACGCTGCACAGCGACCTCCATCGCCCCGCCCCAGCCGCAACCCACATCGAGGAGGGTCATCCCCGGCTCCAGGTTGAGTTTGCCCAGGGCGAGTTCGAACTTGGCCCTCTGGGACTCGTCGAGCGTCATATCGTCGCGCTCGTAGTAGCCGCATGTGTAGCCCATCGTGGGTCCGAGGAACAGCGCGAAGAAATCGTTGGAGATGTCGTAGATGGACTGCGACTCCTCGTAGTACGGAGTCAGGTCGGTGTCGAGGTTGGACATCTACAGTTACCCTTCAGTATCTCTCACCGGCCCGGGAGCGCCACCGCACGAGAAATTGGGTCTCTTGCGGCCTGATCAGCCACCCCGGGCCCGAAGGTCCACTCGCGTCAGACTAGCCAATGCCGCCAGCGATTGCACATACCGCGCGGTGGGCGCGATTTCAGAGCGGTTCCAGTTCGGTCCTAATACGAGTAGAAACCCTGACCGGACTTCTTACCGAGACGTCCGGCCTCCACCATGCGCAGCAGCAGCGGCGGCGGACCGTAGTGCGGCTCCTTGAACTCCTCGAACATTTTGTCGGCAATCAGCTTCAGGGTATCCAGGCCGATCAGGTCAGACAACCGCAGCGGTCCCATCGGATGCGACAGCCCCGCGACAACCGCCTTGTCTACATCGGCCACCGTTGCCGACGCGGATTCCACCATCCTGATCGCCGAGAGCAGGTAGGGCACCAGCAGCGCGTTGACCACGAAACCCGAGCGATCCGAACACCGGACCACCTGCTTGCCCAGCACGGTCCCGGCGAACTGCTCGGTGCGGGCCGTGGCGGCTTCGGTGGTGGCCAGCGTGGTGACCAACTCGACCAACGGCAACACCGGAACCGGGTTGAAGAAGTGCAGGCCCAGAACCCGGCCCGGGTTTCGGGTGGCCGCGCCGAGCTTCATCACCGGAATGCTCGAGGTGTTCGAGGCCAGCACCGCATCGGGATCGGTGATGATCTCGTCGAGCTGGCGGAAGATTCCGGCCTTGATCGCCTCATCCTCGATCACCGCCTCGATGACCAGTTGGCGGTCGGACAGCTCGGACATCACGGTGGTGAAGCTCAAGCTGGCGAGGGCACCGTCGCGCTCGCGATCGGTGATCTTGCCCGCGCTGACGCCGCGTTCCAGCGACTTCACGATGCGGCCGCGGCCGGCGGTGACCAACGCTTCGGTGGTCTCGAAGACCGTGACGTCGACACCGGCCCGCGCACACACCTCGGCGATCCCGCCGCCCATCTGGCCCGCGCCGATGACGCCGACCCGCTCGATCCCTGCTGTACTCACGTTCGCACCTTCCCGGCGTTGAATTCCCGGCGTTGAGCCGCGACCTAGCGCGGTTGGACCTAGTGGAACTGGCCCTCTTCGGTCGAGCCGGCCAGCGCGGTGGTCGACGAGTTCGGGTCCACCGTGGTGGCGATCCGATCGAAGTAACCGGCACCGACCTCCCGCTGATGCCTGGTGGCGGTGTATCCGCGCTCCTCGGCGGCGAACTCGCGCTCCTGCAATTCGACGTAGGCCGACATCTGGTTGCGGGCGTAACCGTAAGCCAGGTCGAACATCGAGTAGTTCAGCGCGTGGAAACCGGCCAGCGTGATGAACTGGAACTTGAACCCCATGGCGCCGAGCTCCTTCTGGAACTTGGCGATGGTCGCGTCGTCGAGGTGGGCCTTCCAGTTGAACGACGGCGAGCAGTTGTAGGCGAGCATCTGGTCGGGGAACTCGGACTTGACTCCCTCGGCGAACTTCGCGGCCAGCTCCAGATCCGGGGTACCGGTCTCCATCCAGATCAGGTCGGAGTAAGGCGCGTACGCCCGAGCGCGCGCGATACAGGGCTCGAGACCGTTGGAAATCCGGTAGAAACCCTCGGCGGTGCGATCGCCGGTGATGAACGGCCGATCGCGCTCATCGACGTCGGAGGTGATCAGGGTCGCCGCCTCGGCGTCGGTACGGGCGATGACGACGGTGGGAACGTCGGCGACGTCGGCGGCGAGCCGGGCCGAGGTCAGGGTGCGGATGTGCTGCTGGGTGGGGATCAACACCTTGCCGCCGAGGTGCCCGCACTTCTTCTCCGAGGCCAGCTGGTCCTCCCAGTGCGAGCCGGCGACACCGGCGGCGATCATCGCCTTCTGCAGTTCGTAGACGTTGAGCGCGCCACCGAAACCGGCCTCACCGTCGGCGACGATCGGGGCCAGCCAGTTCTCGATGGAGGTGTCACCCTCGACCCGGGCGATCTCGTCGGCCCGCATCAGCGCGTTGTTGATCCGGCGGACCACGGCCGGCACCGAGTTGGCCGGATACAGGCTTTGATCGGGGTAGGTGTGGCTGGAGAGGTTGGCGTCACCGGCGACCTGCCAGCCGGAAAGGTAAATCGCCTTGAGTCCGCCGCGGACCTGCTGGACCGCCATATTGCCGGTCAGCGCCCCCAGCGCGTTGACGAATTCCAGATCGTGCAGCTGGCTCCAGAGGATCTCCGCCCCGCGGCGG
>Ga0180431_10001200_pt1 | contig 36451 bp, 63 predicted proteins | sample SS_ome_11_FD_132459 | JGI IMG/M metagenome (GOLD analysis project Ga0180431, IMG submission 132459) | Hypersaline lake sediment archaeal communities from the Salton Sea, California, USA - SS_1_MS_1 metaG | ecosystem: Environmental > Aquatic > Non-marine Saline and Alkaline > Hypersaline >... | reverse complement strand
TCGAAGCTTTGTATAGCACGATCATATATGATCCCGAGAGCGACGATCCGATCCCCGCTCCGCTGGCGATCGTACGGGATCGAGATATGAGCGATCGAGCTTTCGAGCTTGCGAGAGCGGGAGCTTTTGTTAAGTTTCTCCGCGATCGCTTCGATCGTATGATGGGAGAGTTTCGGAGAGATATGATCGAGCTTTTAAACGTATCTCCCGCGGAGCTTGAGCCAAAGCGAAAGGGGGAAGCATGAGCGATCAAGATCATGTTATAGGATACGCTTCGAGCTTCGTTAACAAAGGGAAGCGGAGCGGGAGAAAGATCCGCAAAGCAACGGAGAGCGATCGGGATCGTATCTTGAGAGCGATCGAGCTTTTGAAAGAAGCTCGGGAGCTTGCGAAAGAAGCGGGAGCGATCAAAAGCTTGAGCAAGATCCGATCCGCGATAAAATCCCTCGGGGGAGCTTTGCGACATACGGAGAGAGCGATCCGAGAAACGGAGCGAGAGAAACGGGATCCCCTCTCTCCGAAGCAAACATATAAAGGGGAGCGGATCACGATCTTAAGAGAAAGGGGGATCGCCTATGGGAAAAGATAAGTTTAACTATAGTCAATTGACAGCGGGAAAATATAAGCTTTCCGGATTAAGCTTACTTACCACGAATAGTCTAAAAACGATCAAAGGATTAGATCACGGGATACTTTCCGGGATCTTGTATCTCGCTCCGCATACTACCGCGGGAGCAAAAGATCCCGACAGCGGAGAGCGGATCAACGTATGCTCGGGAGCTTCCCCCGCTTGCATGAAAGCTTGCTTATATCGGAGCGGAGCAAGCTTGATCTATCGCAACATAAACGAAGCTCGGATCCGGAAAACAAAGCTCTTATTTTCCGATCGCGATCGCTTTCTCTCGGAGCTTGCGGGGGATATTGCAAAGATCGAGAGAGCGGGGGAGCGGAGAAACTTGATCCCCGCGATCCGCTTAAATGGTACAAGCGATCTTGCATGGGAGCGGATCCCGATCGAGATCAACGGGAAGCGATACCGATCGATCATGCAAGCTTTCCCCGCGGTAAGCTTTTATGATTATACGAAGCGGGAAGATCGGATCTCGGATCTTCGGAAGCTCCCTCGAAACTATACGCTTGTTTTCTCTCGGAGCGAGATCAACGATCGAGCTTGCAAGCTTGCTCTCCGAAAGGGGATCAACGTTGCGATCGTATTTTACAAAAAGCTCCCCGCTTCTTATTGGAGCTTCCCCGTGATCAACGGGGATCTTTTTGACGCTAGATTTATGGATCCCTCTCCCGCGATCGTTGGATTGAAAGCGAAAGCTCATGCAAAGAAAGATCGATCGAGCTTTGTTATTCGGGATCATATCGAAGCGGAGAGCGGAGAGCTTGCTCCCGCTTTCGCTTGAGAAAGGGGATCGCCTATGGGAATAAAAGAAACGGATCTCTTAAAAGCGGGGATCGAGCTTTATAACGATCCCGACAGCGGAGAGCTTAAGCTTCGAAAGCGGAAAGCTCCCGAGAGCAACGGAGCAAGCTCTCCCGACAGCGGAGCGACAGCGGAAGATCTCAAGCTCCGTATATTGAAAGCGAGAGCGAGAGAGGGGGAAGCAAAAGCGACAAAGCGAGAGCGGGATCTCTCCGCGGAGCTTGAGCAAGCGGAAGCGGAAGCAACGGATCCGATCCGCTTCTTTGCTCCGATCTTTATCGGGGGAGTTTCCCTTATGATGCTATTATTAGGGGGATCGATCTTGCTTTTGATCGCTTTTGTTTTTGTCGGGATACTCGGGAGCTTGATCGGTATATGGTAAGCTCCCCGAGAGCTTGAGCGAGGGGGATCCCCTCTCCCTCTCCGCTCTCCCTCGGAGCTTCGCTTTCCCCGCTCCGAGGGATCGCTCCCCGCTCCCCTTGCTTGCTTCCCCCGAGCTTGCGGGAGCGGGGAGCTTCGCTTTGCTCCCCCTCTCCCTCTCCCCGCTGGCGATCCCCCCGCTCTCGCTCAAGCTCTCCCCCTCTCCCTCGCTTGCTTCCCCTCTCCGAGCTTCCGGAAAGCTCCCCCTCTCCCGAGTATATCTCCCGCTCTCCGCTCCCCTTATAGGTCAATTATGAAAGCTCCCCCGCTCCGTATATCCCTTTAAAGCTCTCCGCTCCGCTCCCCCTTGCTCTCCCCCTCGGAGCTTCCCGATCGTCGCTTATATGTCAAGTATGAAGCTCTCGAAGCTCCCCCGCTGTCGCTCAAAAGCTCTCCGCTTCCGCTCGAAGCTCTCCCGCTCCCACGGGATCCCCCGCTCTCCCGCTTCCCTCTCCCGCTTCCCGAGAGCGGATCGGATCTTGCTTTAAGCAAAGATCGATCCCGATCAAGATCCATACCGATCCCCGTTTGGCATAATATTTTATTGGATCGCTTTTTGATCCGCTCCCTCGATCAAGATCTATACCGATCAAGATCCATGCCAAACGATCGTAGCTTTTTCCCCACACCCCCGCGCTCGAGAGCGTAGGGAAAACCCCACACCGCCCCTGTGGGGAAAACCACACAAGCGACCGGTCGGTAAGTGTAGGGATCTCCCCCGTAGGGAAACTCCCCCGCGATCGTGGGGAAAGCCCTACGTAGGCTCGAGCCCCGTGGGGAAAACACCACACCGTAGGGAAATCCCCTGTGGGGAAAACCCCACGCAGCCATTCCACCATGTAGGGAAAACCCCACACCCAGATCTCCCCTGCAGTGATCCTCCAAAAATATCAGCGCGCCAAATTTTGGCGGAGCTTGCCGCGAGCGCCCCCGCTGCAGGCTTCTCAAAAATTGATACACGCCCCAAATTTTAGCGCCGCCCCACCGCCGCCGCGCTGCGCCACGCCGCGCACGCTGCAACCGCCGTCGCGCCCGCGATCGATCTATATATAAATAGGAAGAGACCCAGCCGCCCGCGCCAGCCCGAGCCGCTCGAGTTCGCCGCGCCGTCCGTTCGCGCAGCCGAGCGCCAGCTGCTACGTTCTGCAAACGCGCCGCTCCGTTGTCAATACGCGTGTCCATACAACGCGAACGCGTGGCAGCGCCCCGCAGCGGCGCTTCCCTTCTTGCTTTCGGCCTCGCGCCCCATCATTATTAAGGAACTTGGACGCTCAAGATTCCCTGAAATTCCCGCCAACCTTCGCGCCCGCCTCGAGTTCGTTCCTGACCGCTCAAGATTTTTTTCAACTTTGCTGTTGACTTCCAGCCCCGCAGCTGCTATTCTATTCTTGTCAATGGGGACGAAAACAAAAAAGGAGGACGCCCATGGACCCAGTCGAAATGCTAGCCATCATCGAGCGCGAGAAGCTCGAATGTCTGTCGCGAATCGCCAAGGCAGGCTGCTCCGATGAGGACTTCGATTTGCGCTGCGAAGAGCGCGCCTACGAAGTCATGACCAAGATCACCGACGAGATGGAGCGGTCGTTCGGTGAGACCTTCGCGGAGCTTCGCGACAAGGTCGAGACCCTCGCAATCCAGTCCTACAAGCCCGAGTTCGCCGCGCTGACCTGCCAGCCGGAGCGAGACATCATCGAGGAATTGGAAGAGGTTCTCGAGCGCAAACTGCAGCCGGGCAAGGCAACGCAGCAGCGCATATCCACGTTCTCGCAAAAATGTTGAAACCTACGGAGGACGTCACTACTCGCCGGGGCACTTTAGCTTTTAGCGGATTGGAGAAACGCATGGCAAAGTCAAATCTGAAAACCAAAAACGAAAATCGAGATCAGGAAATCAGAAAATTGATCTTCGATCTAGGTGGGAAGGCTCTCTGGCAATCAGAGGTCGGTCCCATCACCCATCGGTTCTATCTCGAGGCCTTCGTCCTGCGGGGCAAGGTCATCATCCTTCAGTCTTGGCCGGATGGTGGATTCGAACTCTACGCACCGGTCGACGACACGAATCGAATCGAGCCGACTCTCGTGTGGCTCGAGGAGCACGCCAAATCTAAGCGGGAGGAATGTCCGTTCGCTCCCGATGATTGCTCATGCCAAGACCGAAGTTTCCCCGAGTCTCACAATATGGTCGATGCCTACCTCGCTGGTAGAGATGGGGAGGATCAATAATGGCACTCATTCGCGTGACGTTGTACATAGAGACCACACCGAGGCAGACGGAGCAACTCGGTGCAGGTGGCGCACTACCGCAACGCATTCTCATGGAGCGCATCTGCGAACTTGTCCAACGTCGTGGGCTCAAGGTCCGGGTTACTAAGGGAGCATTCGAGGAAGAAGGCCCGGGCAACCACTGGCATCCAGAAGCAGTATGGAGGGACAAATGAACAAAGAATATTTGGGCGATGGTGTCTACGTCTACCACGACGAGTGGGGAGGTATCTGGCTCACGACCGAGAACGGGATCGAGACCACCAACAAGATCTACCTCGAGCCCAGCGTCTACAATCACCTGGACGAATACGCCAAGCGTCTGCAGAAGAGGATGAAGGGGGAGCTATGAGGGTAACCATCGAACTCAGCCTCACATTTGAGCCTGAGGATCACCCAAAGCACTACGCCAACGAGTACGAGGCTCATGCTGCGTGGGACAAAGAATTCAAAGAGGTCGCCTCCGAGATCGAATCCCACCTACAGAAGCTAGTACTCCCTCGCCTCGCCGATGTCGATGTGGAAGAAGTGGACGTGCAACCATGAGCGAGCCAAGAGACTACGCCGACAAACTCCGTGGGGCAATGTCGGAAATCATCTCCGGCAACTCCGCCCTCAATATGCATCCCGACCCAATACCATCGGACGAACTCGATAAGGACATCAATGGCTACCTTAGCGAGACAGACCGCATGGCGCAGCATGCCATGGAACATTACCGTAAGGCCTTCGAGCTTCTCTCCGAGTACGAAGCCAAGATGCAGGGAGAGTACTTGACCACCCAAGAGTGGAACTCCGTGCTCGCTGTTATCGAAGGATTGTTCGACGCTGTGAAGGATCTTCCAATACTACGAAAGAGCTACATCGATCAGCTACCAGAGAAGATCAGAAAGGAACTCGAGCTATGAGCGAGCCATACAAGAAGTGGGTCAATGCTTGCGACTTTTTCAAGTTTCAAGTAGAGTTGCAGACTCCCCATGCTGGGGTCGACATCTCGTTTTGGAAAGACACCATGCTCGATCCAAACACTGAAGAGTATTGGGATCGTGTCCATATCCACTCGCTCTCTTTCAAGGACGTCGAAGAGCTACATATGTTGCTCGGTGAGTACGTCACAGAGTACCGTAAGCGTCATGCAAGAGCCAGACAGCAGGATGCACTCAATGAACGTGACACATTCCTGGATGGGAGGAAATCATGGAAGTAAAGTCCTGGAGAGCAATCATAGTCGCTGCCCAGGGACACTATCTCCTCGGTGGCAAGAAAGTACACGAGAGTTCACGCTTCGAGAAAAAACACCACGCTGAGGCATTCGCCGAAGCCGTCTCTCGTACCAACAGGGCGAATGGGCGAATGGTAGCGAGGGCCGATGTCAAACCGTCTGCTCTCGAGCCCGAGATTTTCCAAGACGACGTGCAGGTGTTGCACTAACAAAACGCGCTAAGTTTTAGCGGAAAGGAGAAAGGCCTATGTTGCTAATCTACTCAATGGCGATGATTCTGGCGATGGCTCCGGTGGCTCTGTTTATTGCTACCGTTTCCACTCGTCTCGGCTACGAACCCTACTTGGAGAAGTAATGGAACAAGAAAGGTACTTCGACGGGCCTTACATCCCGCTCTATCCGACACTAGTAGTATTCATCGTGTTCTTCTCGATGCTCTTGATATCCACGAACAGGTGGCAGGAGCGGGAGAAGGAGCGGGATGAAGCCGTCGCTTTGCTCAACGAAGAACTACCGAAGCTTCAATCTCGAATAGAGAAGCTGCGTGCAGATATGGTCGAGCGTGAAAACGAATTGCAAGAGCAGTACGATGACATGCTCCAACGTCCACCAGAATGGCCCGGCGACATGGAAAATGTAGTCGTCGCGTCGTCACAAGAATAGGAGAAACCTATGTCACTTCTACTTTACCCAGGAAAAGATCACCCCGTAACATTGGCGCAACTCGAGCAGCTGCCTGACCCGGAGCCGCTGGGCAACCGTCACCGTCCGTATCGCTACGACGAGATCGTCACCGAGTTGACGAAGGGAGCAGAGCGCAATGGTTACGAAATCGTCAAGAACGAGATGGCTCTGTCTCGTCATGAGAAGATGTTGCTTGGTGTGATGCAGCTTCAGAAGAACGGAGACCGCGTGATTGCTGGTATGCGATCGGATATCGCCCTCGGTTACCGTGCATCGACTCACTCGCTCTCCGCACTGAAGTGTGTCGCAGGTGAACATGTGTTCATGTGTTCGAACCTCGTCATGTCCGGCGAGATGTTCATCGTTCAGCGCAAGTTCACACTGAATCTCACACTGAAGAAGGCGATCGACTCCGGCTTCGAGCGGTTCATGATCCAGCATCAGGATATGACAGAACGTCTGGCAAAACTCAGTGAGGTCGAGGTCGACGATATCAGTGCAAAGGCGATGATCTTCGAGTCCATCACGAAGCACAAACTCCCTCTCATGGTTGCTCGAAACACCGCCGGTTGGTACTTTGGTGAAGAGTACGGAGGAAAGGAAGAGATCAGCGAAGATTGTGCTCCGCGCACCTGGATGGGGCTCTATAACTCATTCACTCGATCACTTCGCGATTTCCCTGCCCAACCTCGATTCGAGCACACTCAAGTCGTAGGTCGGATGTTCGGTCTCTAAAGAACGGTAGCCATGCAGAAGAAACAAAAGCGTTACCCTGACCCGTGGGTCTACGAGGAAGAGCGTTGGACCCGCGAAGGTCAGGCGGCAACGTTCCCGAATGGGTGGAAGAGCAAGACATCTTACTCTTTCACCGACAAGGGGACCTATGTACGCATCATTCTTATATCGCCTGAAGGCAAGAAGCATCTATACAAGTGGCGGCGCGCCAGCATCGACAAAGAGGTTCTGGAGAAGAGAGGATTCGTCGTCACGAAAAGACGGAAACCGAGGAAACTGGTTCTCAGATAGGAGGCTCAATGGGAATGACCAGAGACGAGTTGATTGCAGAAGTCAGGTATCGAATGAGTGCATCTCCTGACATGCTGCAATTGAGAGAAGCGATGGAGCCGGAGAAGCAACCCAGCCTTGCCCTCGAGCGTTGGCTGGCTTTTCTGAAACGGGCGGGGGTGAATGGAAATGGGAAAAAGGATGGATAGGATCGTATTCAGGATTTTCTGGATTCCGATCTTTACAGTCAGCTTCGGCATGTTCTATTGGCTCCACACGATTGATCCATACTTGACTTGCTTGGTTCTCGCTATTGTAGTGGTCGAGATCCTGTGCATGGTAGCCCATAGGGGGTGAGTATGTTCTGTGAATTGTGCGGTGGGTACGAAGATCCTCAAGAGTCCAAAATTATAACGGACGGCGGGGAGATCTTCTCCGGGCTTTTGTGTGCGCCTTGTCGGGAAGGGCGGATGATCTGCTTGATTTGCGAATGTGTCCTTCCCGGTCACGCCGACGACTGCCCGGCGAAGCCATGATTGGTAAAACAAACTGGAGAGGAGTTCCGCGGTGGCTCAGGTTCGTCCTGATCCTAATAGTGATCTTTCTCTTCATGTTTGTCGGAGGAATGGTGATAGCATGACCTTCAAGCTAGTCTGGATCTGTCGAAAATGCTTTTGTGAAGCCTATCCCAACCGCGCACTCGGGCTGACCTCGAACAGCGAGCAGGAATGCTGTATCTGTGGGAGGAAGGACGAAGTATCTGTACTCTTCAATAACGAAAAAGCGGAAGAAGTCAAAAGGCGGTTGACTGCTCCCGAATAGCCTGGTAACATAACCGCTCAGGAGGAATCGAATGCCTAGAATGAGTAAGGACGAGGCTCTAGTAGCCGTCCGGAAACTCCTGGATGAAGCCAGTGAGACTCCGCTGACGATCCTGAAGAAGGAAATCTCGTGGTTGAGTGTAACGGCTCTGCTTCAACTCCACGATTTCCTAAACAAAGAGGTCATCGGCATCACGGAAACGGAATAAGCCGGTAGAATAAAAAACCGAATAGAAAGGGAAGGCCAACATGGGCGACAAGTCTTGCCGATTCACGGTCGAGCTAAATGGACATATGTTGCTTCTGAGGTTGGGGACGGGACTAGATGCATACCAGTTTCCGCTCTCATTCGACGAAGCCAAAAGCCTAAGTCGAGTGCTAGCCGAGGCCTCTGACGTAGCCGAACATGCTTACCTCGACCACGTCAACGACAAATTCGAGGAAGCAACTAAGATCTCATATCACAAGAAAATGATGGAAGCCGAGCAGATGCGTCATGAGATGAATGCTATGGAGAAGAACGAGGACTTCGGACCTTGGGGTCCTTCACCTCTCCATACTGCCGCTACGAAGCACCTGGCACGCAAGTACGCGGACAAGATCGAACGGGAATACGCAGAGTATGTCTTTCATGTTTCACCAGACAAAATCGCCTCGTTCGACGAAGAAACACCACAAGCAAAAACGGACGACGAGCCGATCGCAATCGATATCGAGCTAGCCGAAGAAGGACTCAAAGAACTGTTCGAGGGGATCGAGGCTATGGGTGTAGCAATGGTAGGAAAGGCACCGGAGACCGGGAGGCTCCCCCAGGGCGGGAAAGAGAACTTCCAGCCCGAACCTGTCTGTATCTGCTTTGGCCCCCCGGTGGATGACTGCCCGATCCATGGGAAGAAGAAGTAGATGCCAGTAGCGAAAGGTGTCCTGAGCCCCTGTCCAATTTGTGACGACCTCGTACCACAGACCCCGAGCGAGTGGGAGGATGTCTATTGGAACCGCGGCGGGATCCTGATCAAACTCGGTATCTGCAAGAAGTGTTATGGCATCCTTATCGATGTCTCCAGGCGCGAAATTAAGACTTCCAAAGCAGGTCACCTCATTCGCATCCACCGGGGCAAGGACAAACCTTGAGCCCCGGTAGCCAAGTGGAAAGGCGTCTGCCTGCAAAGCAGATACTGCGTCGGTTCGATTCCGACCCGGGGCTCCAATGACTGGCGAATGCCCACTATGCGGACGAACAGCACGCCTCACCGATCACCATCTTGTTCCTCGTACGCGGAAAGGGAAGGAAACCGTCCCGATTTGCGAAGGATGCCACCGCGCTGTCCATGCCTTTTTCTCCAACAAGGAACTCGAGACCAGGTACAACACGGTCGATGCTCTCATGGCGGATGTGGGGTTCGCGAAGCAGATTAGATGGATTGCACACCAGGACCCCAAGAAGAGAATCAAGGTCAAGATGCGTCGCGATCAACGTAGGCGCGGTAGGAATGGCTAGTAATCAAACCTAAACTCCCAATCCTTAATACTTTCCAGTTTCTTTGAATTTAATTCAAGGTAACTCTCAGCTGCTGCCAAGAACAGCTTTATGTTTACGAGCCGCTTCAGAACCCCATCCTCTTTGGATTCTTCAAGCCCCTTCCGAACTCGTTTAGCTTTATTTATGCTCTCGGCCACCGCAAGGAAAACAATGAGGTCTAGTTGTCTCTCCGTATACCCGCGGTTCAGCCACTCGAGATCCTCCCTGAAGAGCATAGCCTGAACCCGCAAACTACGCTCTACGTCAAATTCCTGTCCAGCTTTTACGATATTGGAGGCAGTTTTTGGACGAAGCTTAGATATAAGCTCGCCCGGACGTGGCGGCTGACACAAAACCGTCGATGGGAGGAGAAACAAGAGGGACGCTAGTACGCCCCTCTTACTTCCGGTTTTCGATTTCGTCTTCGACTTCTCGCGCTCCCTCCACATAGAACCCCTCCTCATCTGGTGCTAGCTCTCGGAGGAGACGGAGGAACTCTCCGGCGTGGACCTTCTCTTCATCAGCCACACTCTTCAGAATGTTTATGGCGAGCTTGTTGTCAGTCGACTCGGCGAGTTGAACGTACAGCTGAATCGCTTCATATTCTGCAGCGATTACGAAGCGGATCGCTCGAATGAGTTCCTCGCTTGTGAGCTTCCTATCGCTCGCCAGCCCTGAAAAAGGTGATCCGAACTCTGGCATAGTTGCACCCCTGATTTAGTTTGGTGGGCCTGGATCCCACTCCCACTGTGTGTCTCGGGTCTCCTTCGCCCCGTTGGTTGGCTGGTGTCTCGCAAGCCCACCCAATTTCCACAAAGTATCCCAAAACTTCCCTTCCGGCAATCTGAACATCGCCGCACGCATACTCCCAAACGTTCTGGAGTAGATCGAGTATGGACTGTGAGGGATCCCCATGTTTCTCAATGCATCAATCAGGTCATCGAGGTTGTTGTAGCGCAAGGAGTCGAGCGGCATCCAATTCGCCTGCTCTTCTTCCTGTTCGACGTCGGTAGTACGCTGGTCGTCCCAATTACGCGATTGACTCACCGGCTGGCGAGTGTAGGCAGTGCCCACGAGGGCGCGAACGAGTTCGTACTCCCGTTCCTCGAGCGGAACCTCTGTCCCACCGATTCGTGCGGTGGTCAAGAGCAAAAGGCTTCCATCCTCTTGCTCATACTTCAGATACTTCTCCCCCTGTCGATTGATCATCCTGTGGACTGCCTGCCAATCTTCTTTGTCGACGTAGATCTTCTCAAGAAAATCAATGTCCGCCATGTAGGCGACCTGGCGCAGGTACCACTTGAGCTTCAGCTTTGGCCCGCACTTCTTGCACTCCCACGATCCGCATGGTAGCTCCGCCGCCATAATCACGTCCGGTAGGCGCGTCGACACGAAGGATCTCACGTACGGCTTGCATGTTGGAAGCGTTGCTGCGCCCTCGTTGAATAGCTCCAGGAGCCCCGTTGTGATGGCTTCAGCGGTGTGTGTCGCGATCTCCCTTTTAAGTATGGAAGAGGGAGATTCAGACATAAGCTCCGCCGGGAGCGCATGAGGGTCAAACGGGAGAATCGTCCCATCCTCTGAGTACGATACAGGCACGAGGATTGGATGGCCGACGATGCTTTGGATTCTTTCTCGAAGTATGGACTGTGTGTCCGTCTGCATGTCCCTGCTATCTCCTTTGTTTTTCGTGAAATAGCGGGAATTTAGCGCCGACTATGTCTCTTTAACTTGGCTGATTCTTTTCGGACTGTTCGGACTTTTCTTTGAATTTATTTAAAACTTATTGACGCTCATCCCCGGATGTGTTACCATGTTCTCGTCTGCATGGCTACTTGTCGAAGCAGCCGCGCTTTCGAGAGTGACGCACTTGGGAGCGCGGCTCATTTTTTTGAACCAACATCTATCTCCCACGTGCAAGTCCCAACGTAGCAAATTCACCACAGTTTGTCTACCCCTAAAACCCAGGTTTTGCGAAAAAGTATGGCACGTAAGTTGCTGATGCAAAAGACGTTCCTATTCAAGATTCATGCCAACTATATGTGTTGCTGGGTGTCAACTACCGACCGGTAAGTAGGCATCCCGAGCGGTAAATATTTTCCACAAATAGGCCCGATTTGTAAAAGATTTTCCTTTACGGTAACGATTTTCCTATAAGGAAGGAAAACGTCTAATTAGGGAATGGATAGTCTAATAAGGAAAAACAGGCGTCACAGCGACCCCTTAGGTCTCCTATGCTACGGTCGACATTGACCTCTCCGTCCTCCCAAAGTTCGACCTCCGGCAAGGGGGACTTGTGGTTATACCCTCGAGCCTCGATCTCTTCGGCAAGCTCGTCGTGGCGCTTTCTGATGTTGTGGACCTCCACGAGTCCGTCTCGAATGTACCCGTCGATACTCTTACCCTTGCGGATCGCACCGATGAACATGTGCATCTCCACATGCTCGCCTAGAAGGTGTCTTCGGCAGAGAAGCTTTGGAGGGACGTTCCACATCCTCATGGGTAAGTAATGAGACGCATCGGCACAGTGCGAGCTAGCTCCTCAAGTTTTCGCTCGCGTTCCGCAATGGCCTCGAGCATGGTGCGCTCGAACTCCTCACCGATCAATAACTCGAGTTCCTGTTTCAACTGTTCCAGGTTCTCCATACGCCCTCCTAATTTTTGTTTTTCTCCTGCAACTTCTTAGCTTTCTCGATATCCTCTTTCGGCACCTTCAATCCTTTTGCTAGCCTCCCGTAGACGGAGCCGATGAAACCGATTTCACTGAGTCGCCTATCTGAGGTGGTTTGTTTCCGCTTCTTGCCGCCCTTGGCACCACCCAAACGCCCGAGAGCGACAGCGGCTGGGTTCTTCTTTTTGTCATCGATCTTTTTCTTAGCCATAAACACATCTTACAGAAAGTGTCCATCATTGTCAACTTGAGCGCCTAAGAAAAAAAGCTTGACATCCTGTCCGCTCAGGTGCTAAGCTCGTATTTGCCTGTTGAACGACTATTGTAGAAACTGTCGGGCAACTCGGGGGGCTGGAGAGATTCCGGTCCCCCAACCAGTCAAAAAGGAAGGCTGAGAAAGGAGGACGCACATGGGAAGTCTCCATCAACTGTTGGCGGTCAAGAAAGATACCGCCCAACGCGCAAACGAAATCGTCAAGGAAACCGCAGCTGCTCTCGGATCCAAGCACCTCTTCAATGGGGCGATCCGCAAGTACACCCCGTTCGATGAAGAGGGGCAGAAGTTTCCGGACGAGCATGAGCAGATGTCCTACACAGTAGGAGAGAAGCTTGCCTGGTTCGCAAGGAACTTCGGGCGGCACATGGACGTCGAGTTCCAAATTGAGAAAGCGAACCAAGGTGCCTTCGCGGATGTCGTAGTAGACGGTTTGTCCCTTCACAATGTCCCGGCTACCTATCTACTCGACCTCACGGATTTCCTCGAGAAGATCCGTAGAGTCTATGCCGGGATGCCCGTCCTGGATCCAAAGAACCAGTGGGAGAAGGACTACGATGCGGGTCCGGGTGTGTTCACAGTCACCGAGCCCGAGATCTCTTATCGCACTCAAAAGGTGCTGAGCCACAAGGTTCTGTACGATGCCACCAAGGAGCATCCAGCCCAAATCGAGAAGTGGACCGAGGATGCTCAGGTTGGTAAGTACGAGAAACGCATGTGGTCCGGTGCGGTGACCCCAGCACAGAAGGCCTCAATTCTCACGCGGATCGACGAACTCATTGCTGCGGTGAAGAAGGCGCTCTCGAAGGCCAACGACACCGAGCATGACAACGACACGATCGCGGAGAAGATTTTCGAGTACATCCATGGGGACCTTCCAACGGAAGGTATCTACAAGGATTCTGAGTAAGAGATTGGAAGTGGGATAGGTTTTTAGCGGGGCCTATATAAAATGGCAGTGAGAGACATCAAGGAGAAGTTAGGGTACTCCGGTAGTATTCTTTCCAATCCAGAGGCGCGCTCACTGCTACCCACTTCCAAGTCATCCCAGGGAAGAGGATGCCGTTCCTCCTTCCCGCGTCCCGAAATGCCGGTGGTGACGGCTACAGTGGTGAGTACCAGTCCTGTAACCCTAGGGACGTTTGGTTTTGGAGCGAACCGTAGGCACCGTCCAAACCTGAGAGCTATTTCGTGGAGCTTAGATGCGTTGAAGCGATTTGGCCGGGTACCTAATCGGTGCTTGAGCAAGGGAAATGAGAAAGTAGCAGTGAATGCTGCATCAACTGAATGCTCCAAAACTTGGGCACGGGTGTCAAAGCCGTATAGGGTGAAAAGCCATTACCCTACTTCCGTCGCGATGTGGGTTCGAATCCCATCGGGCGCTCCAAATGGGGTCGACAATCATCCGACTCTATCTGATGCGCCCGTAGCTTATGTGGTAAAAGCGGGACGGGATAAAAGGAAGAGGAACCTAAACAACTCATACGGTATTTGGAATAACGCCCGAAGTAAAGCGACAGACTGCTAATCTGTAGATGCTTAACTTATCTACAGGGGCTGGGAGCAGGGTAGTTCCCAGCCCCACCAAAAAATTTCCGAAAACGAAGGAGGTTTCATGTATAACGACGGTCCGAATATCTACAGTCTATTGATCACGCTCGTGATCATCTTCGCCGTTCTTCTGATAGGTGCTTTGGGCATGTGGGGCTGTCCCAATTACAACGTGTGGCAGCAAGAACTCGCCGGTAAGGCTGAGTTGAAACGTGCTGAGCAAAACCGACAGATCAGGATTCAGGAAGCGCAAGCCGAGAAAGAATCCGCCAATCTTTTGGCCGCGGCGGAGGTCGAGAGGGCCAAAGGTGTGGCTGAGGCAAACAAGATCATCGGCGACTCACTCAAAGGCAACGATGCCTATCTACGCTACCTATGGATTCAAGGTCTTCAGGACGGCTCGAGCGAAGTCATCTATGTTCCAACCGAGGGTCAGCTTCCAATTCTCGAAGCCACGCGCAAACTCCAAAAGAGAGATTAATGACAGAACAAACCTGTTGTTTGATCAAACCAGATGCGTATCCTGACGCTGTCCATAGAATCATAAAAAGACTTCTGGGTGAGGGCTTCAGGATACGCATCGCTGGCACATTCATCTTCAACGAAGAGATGATCGATGCCTTCTATGCAGAGCATATTGGCAAGCCGTATTACGACAACCTCAAAACCTGTATGATGGAAGGACCGACGTTCGGGATGGTCCTTCAACGAGACAACGCAATCAAGCATCTTCGCGATCTGATGGGACCGGCGAAGATCGAAAACAGACGTTGTGGACAGATCCGGTATGAATACGGTAGCAAGACCAACGTTGCCAAGAACGCCATTCACGGGTCAGACTCCGCGGAGAGCGCATGGAAGGAGATTGAACTCGTTTTTCAATTCATTTGGTTCTGTGCCTAGGAGGTCTCAATGAACTTCCAGAAAGCAATGGAAGAGCAGGGAGTCAAACCGATCAAAGGCTATGTCGGCTACCAGGAGTGGCAGTGCAGACGGAAGCTGTCCTTCCCAACAGAGGAAGCAGCCGAGGAAAAGCTACGCTACCTCAGGGATGGTTTCAGGACATATCGTTGTGAACTTTGTGGCCAATGGCATATTACGTCCACGAAGAAAGTAGTTGACACATAGGTCAACTTTTGGTATCGTAAACGCCTAACAAGGAGAGTGGCAGAGTGAGATTTCAGCACCCACGTCCAAACCCGAGCCCCGAAAGGGTATAGCTGCGTTTGTCGGGGTGTAGCTCAGTCTGGCCAGAGTCACCGGTTTGGAGCCGGAGGGTCGCAGGTTCAAATCCTGCCACCCCGACCACTTCGAAGGAAAGAAGCAGTCCATTGTATCTCACGTTTTACGGAAGCGTCAGTAGCGACAAGTGGTTCCCGCCTTGGGTCCGCAAAGGCCGCGGAACAATCACCGTTCTCTACAATGGCAAAGACGTCACCAACACAACCTACGAGTCTCTAAGTATCCTAGGTTTGGGGTACGTGAAGTCATTCAAGGAAGATGAAAAGGGACTCCTCTATCGAGAACCCGGTACTGACCGTGTCGCCCGGCACCCCACCCGCTGGGGGCGAGTTATCGTGAAACCAAACGACAAACTACGCGAAAGGGCAAAGGTATTATATGAGGGGATCACCGCTGGACTTCGACGACAGATCAGAACTCATGCACGACGTAAAACTACTCAAAGGCAAACTCAACATAGTTAGAAAGTACAGAGACCCTTACTCGGACCTCGACGACGAACGTAAGGTCTACGTCAATCATATGTGGTGGTGGAACGAAGATGGAAGTCAAGTACCTCAACGATTATCAGAACCTAGCCAGCAAGACCGCGAAGTTCCCCGCGGGTAACCCGACCGGGCTCGTCTATACCGCCCTCGGGCTCAATGGAGAGGCTGGTGAATACGCGGAGGTCATCAAGAAGATGATCCGCGACGATGGAGGTAAGCTCACTCCGGAGCGCCGGACGAAGTGCTTGAAAGAACTCGGCGATGCTTTGTGGTACCTGTCTCAATGCGCCCGCCTCGCCGGGTTCACTCTTCAAGATGTGGCAGAGCATAACATCGAGAAGCTGTCTGATCGTGCCGAGCGTGGAAAAATCCACGGGGATGGAGATGATCGATAATGGCTGATTGGGATGCACGTTTCGTTTTCCTAGCGCAACATATCGGAAGCTGGAGCAAAGATCGCAGCCAAGGTATTGGTGCAGTCATCGCCGGACCCAATCACGAGATCCGCTCCGTCGGCTACAATGGATTCCCCCGCGGTGTCAACGATGAAGTAGACGAACGTCATGAACGACCGGAGAAGTATTTCTGGACCGAGCACTCCGAACGGAATGCGATCTTCAATGCTGCTCGAGTCGGCACTCCTCTCGAGGGCTGCACGATCTACTGCAGTTGGTTTCCATGTATAGACTGTGCTCGAGCTATCGTACAATGCGGAATCATTCGTGTGGTGGTGCGCGCCGTCAACATGAACCATGAAAAGTACAAAGGGGAGTTCGAGCGTGCAGAGGTTCTCTTCAAGGAAGCCGGAGTTGAGCTAGCTATTCATGAGGTGGACTGATGGACAAGCTTGAGCGCGTCGAGATCCATAAGAGGGATGGACGGCGCTTCGAGGCCTACGGGTTCCCGTATGAGATAGATGGACAAACATTCTTTTACATAGAAGCAGATTCAATAAAGGAAATCCAAGATGGCAAAGAAATTCGACAAGATCATAGTAGTGGATCTCGAAGCAACTTGTTGGGAAGAGAACACGACCACAGCTGATCTGGAGAAGGCGGGAATCGAATTCGACCCTTGGCTCCATCAAGGAGATCAGGTCTCGGAAATCATAGAGATTGGTGTCTGTGCCTACAATGTACAGATGGGTGACATCTCGGATCCTATGTCCATCCTTGTCCGCCCCACTTCATCCAAGGTGTCCGAATACTGCGTGAAGCTGACCGGACACACCGAGGAGGATCTCCGCAAGCACGGTATTCCATATCTCGGTGCCGTCAATCGCCTGCGAAAGCACTTTGGGCCAAAGCACCGCATTATGGCATCGTGGGGCAACTACGATTGGTACATGGTCTCCCAGCAGTGTTTGCGCGAGGAGGTCCCGTTTCCTTTCGGACGTTCTCACATCAACGTCAAGGAGAAGCACTGCATCCACCGAAAGCTCGAGAAGGCTCTCGGTCTCGGTGCGGCAATCGATCACGAAGGAATGAAATTCGAGGGCACTCCTCACCGCGGTGTGGATGATGCCTACAACATAGCAAAGATTTTGAAGAGACTCTTGGAGGGTTAGAAGATGAAACAATGGGCGGCAATTTTCCTATGTCTGTTTTTGGCTGTTGGTGTGGCAGTTGCACAAGAACAAGAGCAACAAACCCAGGAGCAAACCGAAAAAGCTAAAGATCCCACAGCAGAAAAAGCTAATGAGGGCACAATACAGGAAGTGGAGACAGCAGAGCCTATCCCAGACGACCCTAAACAGGGCATTCAGTGGTCCGAGATGTTCAAGGCATGGAGCACGACTCACTATCTCCACATCGACTTCACACATCCGGAGACAGGGGAGTGGTGTGCCGTTCTCGTCATTGATAATCGAACGCAACAGGCTCAGTGCATAAAATAGTCTTGACTTAACCGCTCAAGATCTGTTACGCTTTGAACCTCGACTCCAACGGAGGAATCATTGGCTCTTCTTTATGTAGATCGCACCCGCTACGTGACCGGTCTAGGTCACTGTCTGATGAATCGTTACCTCGGACATCACCTGTACGGAACCGGGATCACGTACGTCGGTAGTTCAATCCCACTCGTAACCGGGTCGCATACTCACGATGCTATCGAGCATATAGCAAAGTTCTGTCAACAAGTCCAGCAGAGTGCGCCGGAGACACCGTGGATTGACATCTACAATGAAGTTACGAAGAAGCATGTAGTTCGTAATTCTATCGAGGCGACGATCGACAAATACAATCTCCAAGTAGACGAGACCGACGTGAAGAACCTCACCGAATTCCCTGAGGATATCGAAGAGCAGGTTATGGAGCAGTGTTCCCTCGTCGGTGGGCTCGTTTGGGTCTGGGTCAAGAAGGCTCTACCGTGGGTCCTCGAGCACTATGAGATCGTGGCGGTCGAGCGTGAGTTCGAGTACGTGATCGATTGCGATTGTGGTCTGGCCGGATTGGGTTCGGTAGCGGATCATGAGTTCCGTGGTTGCAATGGGATTGTTTTGATGACGCGTCCTGACTTGATTCTTCGCCATAAGATGTCCGGTCACCTGATCTATGTTGAGTTGAAGACCGGTGGTGACGTCAAGAATAGGAACTACTCCCAGCAGTTTGAAGACAACATCCAATTCGCCCTCGGTGCTGCAGCTGCGCAAAAGGTCCTTGGTGAAGAAATCAAGGAACTCTATGTTCACGCTCTACACAAGGGACAACGCGATCGAGAGTACAATGTAACCACAAGGGAATACGATGGACCGCGGAAGCAGAATTCGCCTTTCTGCTACGGGTTCTTCAAAGAAGGGCAACCACCGCTGGTTCCGGACGAGCTACTCCCGAGTTACTGGAACCACGATCCTGTAACAGGCAAGCGTTGGGGAGCGACGGAGAACCGCGGATACAAGAAAGTGGAGACCTGGAAGATCGAGTGGCAAGATAAACCACACGAAGTCCCCTACTATGAGCACATCGTCAACATGTACGAGGCTCTTGATGGGGACGAGCTATCGAATCACATAAAGTTTATCGGGCCGATCGGCAATCAGACGTTCCTAACGGAGCGTCTGCTCGTCGAGATGGCCTACGAAGAACGCAGATGGAAAGAACGTACGGACTACCTCGATGCACTCTACGAAGAGTTGGGAGGGGATGTCACCCATCCCGATTATCAGGAGGCATTGTCCGCAGTCATCCCGCGTTCTTGGGAATGTTACAAGTATGGTGGTTGGTGTGATAAGATTCACATCTGCTTCCAGAGACCAGGATGGGAAGATCCATTGTCGACAAGCAAGTACAGCAGACGCACGCCAAATCATCCCATCGAATTGAATGCACAACCATTCAAGGAGCTAGAAGATGCCAAGGCCGAACAAAAGGCAACTGGTGGACCTACCGAGAGCAGCAGTACCGAACAGGGATGAAGCTCTAGACATCATAAAAGAATGCCTCAGAGGAGCCGGAGTAGATCCGGAAGCCTTTGATATTCTCCCCGGTACACGTTGTCTCGTTGAACCAAAGTTGGATGGCTCAGCAGAGTATCTGCCCTGCTACATCGCCGTAGCCAGATCCAACGGGATGGCGTTCATGTTCCCGGCACTTGGTCCTTACGGTATTCACCAAAGACACGTAGACAAGCTCAGGAAACCAAACTGATGCCAGTAAGAGAGAACTTCGTAGAAAACAGAATCGAGCTTCACCCAAAGAGTGTGGAGTACATGGACGAGGTGATGGAGCAGTACACCGAGTCCGATGGGTCTGCGCCTCGAGACTATCCAAAGGGCGTCATCCTTCATATGTACCCAACCAAGGATGTCTATGATAAGAAAGGCAACCTGTGTGGCTATCAGGATGGCTTGCTCTTCCGTCTACGCATATTCGATCAGGCTACGAAGAAGGTTTATACCTACGAGAACCGTGATGCAATCACACTCGATTATACAGCGGACTATATGTTCGTTCGTGTCTTCAAGGATATGAGCACCATGGTTGTTATCCGCGGTCCTGTAGCTTTGCTGATAACTCAGAATGTCTACGTGAAAAGCATGTTCAGTGACAAGGATCGAAGACCATGAAGAAGCATACCAAGATCCCAGGTCCCGTTCTCGGCTATGGTGAAAAGACCGGAGTGTTTCTGAAAAAGTCAGACTTCGATCAGTTAATTGAGGTCATCGCCAAAGGTAAGGCCAAGGATAAAGCATTGAAGCAACTCGGTGTTCAACAGTTTGGAGGCTCCGGCAAAGGAATGATCGACGTCCCGGGTGTCGGTGCTCTTGGTATTCAGGATTTTGTGCGTAAGCTCGCTAAGGTGTACGGGCTCCCCGATCCAGAAGGAAACCTGTACGGTGTCAACAAGCATGGGGAATTCATCAAGTGGGTTCCTAGAGATAAGCTAGGAGGAATGAATTGACTGAAGAAATCAAAACAGTCAGAAGCAATTCGGCAACGCTGATCTTCGGCGACACCGGTACGGGTAAGTCATCGTTGATCGCCACGTATGCCGACTATGTCTGGCAGAAGTTCGGCAAGATCACTCTACTGTTCACGACGGATGGTGGAGGCTACCCAACCAATGTGGAGGCTCTAATCCACAAAGGAATCATCTGGGTATTCAAGATGCGGAGCCGCGGCTTGCACTACGCCTTCGAGACCTGCACGAAAGTGTCCGAAGGCTTCTGGCCTCAGGAGATTGTCAATCCAATTACCGGGGAGGTCGCGCATGGATGCAAACTGCTTCCGATGGTTCAGACTCAGTACACGCTGTTCTGCCCAAACGGTCATCAACTGAAGCAGTCCAGCGATCGCAACATGTTCTCTACGGCGACTCTTTGTAGTCAGTGCAAAACCAACACGACCTCGCGCAACGGTAGGGTCATAGCACAATCCCTACGCACTCCTGGTATGGAGATGATTGGTGGAGCAGCTTTTGATGGTCTCACCTCTATGCAGGCATGGATCATGACCGATATGGCAAAGCGCACTGCTCATGGCGATCTCAAAGGAGAAGAGACAGCCCTCGGTGGAAAGATCGTATCCGGTGATGAAACATTCGGTGGAAGCAATCGGTCACACTTCGGTCAAGCCCAACTCCGTGCCGAGGATTGGATTCTCAACTCCACCGCTATCCCAGGGCTCGTTGTTCCTCCGCTGTGGACTGCGCTCGAACAACGCGCCACTGACCGCGACACGAAGCTTCCCGTCTATGGTCCAAAGATCGCTGGGAGTGCGAGAACCGCCGACGTACCATCATGGGTGGGGAACTGCCTAGGTACGCGGATCTATATCACCGAGAAAGGTGAAAAGGAGTGGAGACTCTACCTCACTGAATATCGTGAGGAAGACAATGTTCCTCACCTCTGTAAGACAAGAGCAATGCCCGGGATCATGCCTGAGTTCCTTGCTGACGATCCCGAAGAGCCTCCGTTCACGAAATTCAACTTGGGCCTCTTCTTCGACATGTTGGATGAAGCACTCGAGAAAACGATGAAGATTGCCGACGAGAGGTACAAGAATGCACCAGGTCTTCCTAGTGGAAGGATCGGGGGGCCTCCAAAAACTGCGCAGACTCCTACAGTTGGCAACGGGAAAGGAGCCGTTCCTACTGCAGGCGCACCTGTAGCATCCAAGAAGGCCGCACCAGCTAGTCCGCCGGGTAATCCGAGTCCTGCGAAGGCTGCGACGAGGAGACCACCCTCCGCGGTGCCAGCTGCCCGAAAGGTCTCATCTACCAGAAAATAGGTGAGTGTTGACGTCAACTAACTTTACAGCCAAAAGGAGGTTAACCTTGGCAAACATCAACGAACTTGAAGGATTGGGCCTCGACGCAGGTTTCGAGGTCGACTACGAAGATGTCCCGGAGCAATTCGGTGGCTTCACGCCGATTCCACCTCCGGGAACGTATCGATTCCGTCTCCCCGGAGATCTCTCCAACGTTTGGGAGCAATTCGATGCGACCATCAATGAGAAGAAGGTAAAGCGTCTGCGTGCCAACTTCGAAGGCACTGTCGCTCTTGAGATCACTCAATCCAAGAGTGGTGAACAGACCGGCGACAGTTTCCGCTGCCGTATCTCCAACGCGGAGCGGAAGCGCGACAAGGAAGGCCGCATGGCCTCCGATATGCTCTACCTCCTTCGTGCTCTCGGAGACACCGCAGTCTACAAGAGCAACTTGGAGTACGCCAACGCACTCATGAAGTACGCCGGGCGCGAGTTCATTGCAACCGTCGAATGGAGTGCATGGTGCAGCGACCAGCGGGCCATCCGTGTGTACAACGAGGCTGGTGAGATCATCACCAACGAGCAACAGATGGGCTGCGGTCACCGCGTCTACCAACGTGACATTCCGAAGCTGGAAGCTGGCGGATACGCTGACGAATTCGCCTGTCCAGAGTGCGGAGCCATTCTCCGTCCATTCGCGAATCTCGTGCAGTTTCAACCGCTGCAGGTAGATCGGTAAAGGTGAGCTAGGAAGCCACTCTCCTAGCCTCCGGGAGTGGAGGGCCAGGCCCAACGGGTTCCTCCACTCCCACTAATTGTCATGAAAAGGAAGCGATACAGAAAGGACCACGAGAAGATTAAGGTGAAGTGTCCCCTCTGTGGTCGGATTCTAGCAGGCTGGTACTACACCAACGAGTTTCCAGATCACTACATAATGATTCATAAGACACCGACCAAGAGGAAGAACTACAAAGGTTGCATCTTGGATACGCAGCAGATGGTTGGGATCAACCAGCAATGGGAAGCGAAGTATGAGGTCATAGAAGATGAATGATCTATTTCAGTACATCGGTGGTGCTGCAGGTTGCGGCAAGACGTGGGAAGCGAAGGAAATGATGCACCAGAGCCCATTCGAGACTCGGTTGACTGCTACCACCGGCATTGCTGCTATCAACTGCAGTGACGATGATTTCACCTGCACCACCATCAACTCGCTTCTCTGGTACAAGGATACCGATGCACTCGAGGATGCAGAAGTTCAAGGCAAGCTGGATATGGCCCTCCGTCAACTGTGGTCCGGTGGTGTGACTCACATCATGATCGATGAAGTCTCTATGATGTCTGGACGGCAACTAGACATTATCGTCAATGCAATCGATCGCCTCAATGAGCTTCATGGCTATGATCCAGCTATTAGGCTCACGATTCTTGGAGACTTCTGTCAGCTTCCTCCAGTGGCAGAGAAGGAGGAAGGATTCGCATTCGAGGCCAAATGCTGGGATCGTTTCGAGGACAACAAAATCATCATGACGGAAATCAAGAGACAGGCGGACAAAGAATTCATCAATGCTTTGCGCGCCGTCCGCCGTGGGGCTGGTCCAGACGCAGTAGATTTCTTCAGCCCGTACATCGCCCAAATGGTTGATGTCGACTTCCAGGGTACGACAATCTTTGGCTACAACCGTGAAGTGGATCGTTTCAACAAACTGCGTTTGGACCGGCTTGATACTGAGTGGGTTCGGTTTCCGTCCCACCGTTTTGGGAAGCAACTACCAGAGTGGAAAAACATTCCACAGGTATTCGAGACGAAACTAGACTCTCTAGTTATGCTTCTCGTGAACAAGTCTATCAAGGGATCAGGCGGGATCTTCGAATATGTCAATGGGGATCTCGGATACATTCGTGAAGCCTACAAAGATCGTGCTGTAGTGGAATTGATTCGTACAGGCGGCTACGTCGAAGTTGCGTACACGGTGAAAGAGAATGTTGCGAAGAAGGAAGGCAAGCGTTACGTATCCGGCACCTGTGAGCATGTACCTCTTCGTGTCGCCTACGCCACGACTTGCCACAAGTCCCAAGGACTCACTCTTGATCGCGTTCAGGTCAACATTAACACGAAATTTTTCAAAGAAGGCGGCATGACCTATGTGGCTCTGTCTCGAGCCCGTAGTCCTGAAGGCCTGCGCATTGTCGCCGGGAGCGAGCGTACATTCATCAATAGATGTCGAACTAGTCCGAAAGTGGAAAGGTGGTTGTAATGCTTGAGGCCTTCGGTGATTTCTGGATTGAACCTGGAGACGTTCATGTGATCACGACAAACGGCACCGTCAAAGCGAATGGACGCTGTGTCATGGGGCGCGGTGTTGCCAAGCAGGCGAAGGTCAGGTTTCCTGGTATCGACAAGGAGCTAGGACGACAACTTATAAAGGATGGGAACAGGGTGCATCCTCTCGGGTTGTGGGCGTTGGCCAATGGGCGCGTTTACAACATATACAGTTTTCCTGTAAAGCACAACTGGTGGGAGAAAGCTGATCTTGATCTCATAGCAAGATCATGTGAGGAACTCACCGCTATCGTCCCAACCGACTTCGATCGTATTGTTATGGTGCGGCCAGGGTGCGGGAACGGGCAGCTGGATTGGGAAGAGGTAAAGCCTATCTTGGCTTCATACCTAAACAACAGATTCATGATTGTGGAAAGGAGAAAACCATGAATAGGGATATCCAAATAGCCCCATTGGGGATGGGCTGTTCCGGATTCTTCGTTGCGATGCTTGGGATCTTGTTCATAGGCCTCAAGCTCACTGGTTACATCGATTGGAGTTGGCTCTGGGTACTCAGTCCGCTATGGATTGGTCCAGGATTGGTTCTGCTCGTGTTCGTAGTGATCTTCGGTGCTGCACTTATCCTGAAGCTTATCAGCCTTCTATTCTTTTTTGCTTCTAAGATGGTTGGAAAGCTGGCGCGTACGAGGGATGATCGTGGATAAGAGAACCACCGAGATGATGTTCTCGAGTGAGGATTTGAACGCTGTCACTCCACAGGATTTCTTCGAGCAACTCAATGAGGAGTTCGATTTCGAAACCGATCTAGCAGCGGACGAGAAGAACACCAAGTGCAAGTACTACTACGATGCGGAAGCGAATGCGCTCGAGCAGGATTGGACTGGACGTTGCTGGTGCAACCCGCCATATGGTCGAAAGATCGGCCAGTGGGTTGACAAAGCTGCCGATTCACCAGACGCTCTGGTTGTCATGCTTCTCCCTGCGCGCACCGACACTCGTTGGTTTTCTACGATCGCCGATACTGCAGACGAGATCCGCTTCGTACAGGGTCGGTTGAAGTTCGAAGGGAATGATGCCTCTGCACCTTTCCCTTCTATGATCGTAATCTGGTACGGACGCAATTTCTACAAGATAGGCAACTATCCAGAAGGACCCTATAACTGGAATCTGATTTGGAGGCGCTGAATGAACGACATGGTGAGTAGACCTTATGTTGCACTTCTTATTGCGGGGGACGTAGCGAAGGAGGATTGCGAGGCGAAGCTCAAGAAGATATCTATAAGAAAAGGCTACCGAGATTACAGGACCGGTGATACACTTCTGCTGTGTTGTCACCTCTCATGCTGGGCCGGTCCTATAGCGAGGGTTACCGAAGTCCGCCACACGATCGCGGAGTTCATAACCGATAAAGAATGTACGGATGACGGCTTCGAGAATTGGGACGATATGGTTGAAGGGCTCAAAGAGTATTATCCCGATTTCGCCGAACAGACTCCAGTAACAGTCATCCGTTGGGAGTACCAGTAACCATTGAAAGGAGAAAGAAAATGGAGTGGAAAAAAACACTCGCGCTGCTAGGAATGGTCCTAGCTTTCACTCTCTACGCGTGTGACAACGCGAAGAGCCCATCGTCTCCGGATGTTCCGAATTTGCCGGAGACGCCGACTGCGAATACACCGTCTACACCAAGCACCCCGGCGACACCAACTACACCAACGACTCCGACCAACCCGAACACGTCTCGTGGGGATTATCTAGGGGCGAAGGATGGAAAAGTTGGGGCTATCCTGGAGAACCTCACTGATGAAGAGATGTTGATGGGCTTCGCTTGCTACATCGGTCCACAACATGATCCTGGACAGCAGTACCTTCCTGATCCAGAAGAAGATTACTTCATTGAGGTCAAAGTCAAAGGTGGAGATGACAAGGAAGTGTGGATCAAGGAACCGTGTGGTCCTTACCAGTGTGACGCCTACGAAGGAAAGACACTCAAGAAAGCGCCATGGTATGGTACTCGCTTGGTCTTCGGTCGCCTCGGGAAGGGCGAGGTCAACTGTGGTAGTGACGAACCAAAGTGCCCGCGGGACGCCTTTGCAACAATCGATGCCTCGATCCCTGCCAGCCTATCCACAGGTGGCTGTCCGGAGAGTGTCCCCGTTACTTGGAATGTATCTACCAATCTCCACCACACCTCCGAGTCATTCCCTCCGGAGTTGGTAAAGACAAGTCCGAATACAGGTACCCTCCCCGTGAAGGATCAACCGGCGAGCTACAACTTCTACACCACTGGCTTCATGGCTGATGGTACGAAGTGCGCTGATGGTATGGATACGGTTACCGTTCGTGGTTGCCAATGCGAGCCTTGTGTGGATTCTCACCTGAATCACGAGATCATCTATGGTGAAGCCTCTTGCGATGGTCAGGATGTCACCGTCAAGGTTAGCTCGTCCCACCCTGGTACGGCGAATATTGGAAACAGCACCGAGAATTTCGCTGCTGGAAACCACCAGTGGACCTACCACCTCGACTGCGGACAGGCAATCAAGGTCTTGATCACAAACAAGGATGATAAGTGCGGTGAGCCTCTTGTCTGCAACACGATCGAAGATACCATCGAGGTAGAATGTCCACGTTGTTGTGACGAAGATCTGAAAGTTTCCGTCGATGAAAAGGAAGCGCCGGAAGGCTTCTTCAAACTCGAGTGGACGATCGTCGCGACGAGTCCCGGGCAGATCACTATCGATGGTAAGCAAGAATCCTTCCCTGCTGGTACGTCCTACATCACAAAGAAATTCCCTTGTGGTGAAGATGGATCCTACTGGGTCGGTTGGGATGCCTATCTCGATAATGAATGCGACAAGGATGGTGGAGGCTTCGAGATTCCTGAATGTGAGAATGGATGCGAAGTTCCTGACGAGTCTTGCAAGTGGCAAATTGGTCAGAGGCGCTGCTCCGACTATGGACTGGTTACCATACATAAGAACGATAGTGGTGGACGCACGTCTTGCACGATAGCCGAGATGGACGCAGCGGGTGTCATCGTCAAGGGTGGCCTATGGTACCACTTCATCCCGAACGTTAAACAGGGTGATGAAATTTGCACCTGCGATTTCACATCCGGTACAGCCGAGGTGGGTACACCACAGTGCAAAGACTGGTCACACGTCGAGTACTGTGCATGCCCTCCTAACTAAAACCTCTAGCCGGGGTGGAGGAATGAGCCCGCCTCCACCCCAGGAGATTTCTCGATGAATACCAAAGACAACTGGGATCACAGTAACGACAATATGCGCTGCGCTACCTGCCTCTGGTCTCACCGCAAAACCGATGGTACACTCCGCTGCCGTGCTCACGCGCCGACAACCAAAGGGTTCCCCGTTATGTTCAATGACGACTGGTGCGGAGAGCACAAACTGGATGGAAGAAAGATGAATAGACCTGACTCGGGGGCCACCCTTGTCGTTGATGGTGAAGCTAGAGGCACAGTCGACAAGATAGAAATCAAAACAGAGCCCATTATGGTAGATGTGAAACCAAAGAGAGGGCGACGTGGACGAAAAAACGTATAGGTTGTTCGGGAGGCTTAGCCTCCTAATTGCTGCAATCATATTCTGTTTGATCGCCGTCTTCTCTAGCCGTCCGATGAAGGTCTCGATCTTCGAGAATGTCTTCATTGAGGTCGGTCCCAACGAAGTGGGCCCACCGGAGTTCTACGAGAAGATCATCGAGTTAGAGGATGGCAGGAAGATCTATCTCAGTGACGGCTCGTGCAAAATCAGGGAGGATCAGTGATGGGCACCATAGATGATATCGACTATGGAGATTTGATGGAGCCTTCCGCTGAAGAGAAGGAAGCCGAGAAATTCCTCTATGAACTCGAGCAATTGATAGACGAAGAGCATGTTCAGTACGCTCGTGATACACTAGAGGGCATCATGGAAACGGTTCGAGAGAGAATGTTTGTTACTCCCAACCAACGACGAGCCGTAGAAAATATAGACGAGGGAGGACAACGCCACCAGAGAAGGAGATACTAACCATGCGTACTTCCCCAGCCACTTCTGGTAAGGTCTTTGTCTGTGAGTATGGACACATTGATAAGCATGCTAGGCAGTTGAAGAAGAAAGGAGTTAGGTTTTGTAACAAGGTCGGGTGTTACCACCCTGTTACTCAGGTAAGTAGCGTAGCTCTAAAAAACGTATACAACCGCGGACGTCAGAGCGTAATGCGTATCCTATTCCACACGTTCTTGGGGACACCGCTATGAAGAAGCCCGACACTTGTCGGGGCTGTCCACTGGAGTTCAAGGGGCTTGGTTACGCACCCGCGGTAGGTCCGAGTAACGCAAAGATCGCACTTATTGGTGAAGCTCTTGGGGCCAAAGAGGCAGTCCTAGGAAAACCTTTCGTCGGTCAAGCTGGTGGAATGCTGGATCGCATTCTCCGCCTGGCTGGCACTTCTCGCGAGATATTCCGCATAGACAACGTCATCCGTTGCCAGCCTCCGAATAACTGGTTGGATGGTGCCCCATGGGAGCATGAGGCAATCAATCACTGCTCTCGCTACTGCAATGAGACCCTCAGTGAGCCTCACGAGATCGTGATGCCCCTAGGCGGGATCCCGACTAGGATTCTCCTCGGGCTCGCACCCGGTGTCGGAAAGGTCCAAGATTTCCACGGCACCATCTCCAGAGATATCCACGACCGTTTTTGGGTGGTTCCGACCTTCCATCCATCCCATATCCAGCGCGGAGCCCACAACCTGACCGGCGTCTCCGTACATGACTTCAAACGCGCCCTCGAGATCGCCAAATATGGCTTCGACCCAGCTTCCGAGACCCCGGAACTCGTCGTCGATCCTCCGCTGGATTGGTGGTGTGAATGGGTGGACGAGGCGCTCCGTTGGGCGGAGCAGCAGAAAGGTCCCCACCCTCCGTGGCTTACTGTCGACATCGAGACCCCTGAGAAGGCCAGAGTAGGCGATGAGGGCGAATTGGAGATGGGAAAGACCAAAATAAGGGACCTGGCAGATATCCCCTCGCTAGGGGACGTAGAAAGGCCTCCCGCGCTCAAAGACAGGTCTAACGTCATCCTCCGCGTAAACTTCGCTTATAGGCAGGACCAGGGCGTCACAGTGCCCTTCTCAGGAGGATACAAGGATGGAATCCGCCTTCTCTGTGCTACTCCTTTATTTTCGAAAGTCTTCTGGAATATAAACTATGACCGCCCGCGACTGGAGATCAACGGTTGCCCTGTGGCCCACCCTGCCCATGATTTCATGTGGGCCTGGCATATGCTCCAGAGCGACCTTCCGAAGGGGCTTGGATTCGCCTCTCCGTTCTACAACAAGCGCCCACCGTGGAAACACCTCTCAGATGAAAGCCCGGGTGAATACGGGGCTGAGGATGGGGTTCGCACCGTCCGTTGTGCTTACGGCATCGAGGATCACCTCGGTAAGCTCGATATGTGGGGATGGTACTGGCGTCACATTTTCCTACTCGATCATCTAGCTCTCGAGCCCGCTTCCGATGTCGGGCTGCTGGTGGACCCCGGTATCGACCCTTGTGAGGAGCACCCAGAAGGGACTGGGCTCAAGGGATTCTCCCACGAGCTTGGGAAGGAGAAGGATAGGATAAGTACGGAGATCAGAGTCCACGTTCCTGACTCCCTTCGTCCAGTCAACAAAGTCCTCAAGACCGAGCGTGCATTGTACTCGGATAAGGAAAGCAAGACACTCAAGCCGGAGTATGTAGACTATATCGAACCCTTTGAAGAGCAGGAGATGAAGCTACAGTGCTCCAACTGTGGCAAAATCGGCGTACGCAAAGGACACGAGAATACTAAGGCATGCAATGGAGCCACACTCACTCTCGTCGAGGTCACTGTCCCGCGCTGGCGTATCTTCGAGGACTTCAATCCATCTAGCTCAAAGCAGATGCTCACCTATATCAAGTGGCGGGGGCACCGGCCCGGGCACCAGAAGAAAGACAGATCTAAGCCGTCTGCCGACGTCTCTGCGCTCGAAGCATTGGAGAAGCGTCACCCGAAGGATCCCGTTTATCCACTCGCCCTCGACCTGCGCAAAGTCGATAAGATGAAGGGAACCTATGCCGATGGGATGCTCAAACGGATGGACGATGATCACCGCGTTCATTCAACCTTCATGCACAAACCATCGACACTTCGCCTATCGTCTGGCGATCCAAATCTTCAGAACCTGGTCAAGCGGGATCCCGATGAAGAAACCGCGTATGCCCGTCGGTTCCGTGAGTGTATCATCGCCGGTCCTGGATGTGTATTGATCGAAGCTGACTATGCCGGTATTGAGGCTGTCGAGGTTGGTTGGTTCTCCGCGGATCCAGCCTACATTCGACTTGCTAATATGAGTGTGCATGGCTACCTGGCCTCACATCTTCTGAACAAACCAGCAAGTCTCGACTGGGACGACGAAACGCTCTCTACCTATTTGGCAGAAATCAAGCACAGCAAAGATCATGACGTCAAGGCAATGTACGCGAAGGCAAAGCGGTGTGTTCATGGCACCAACTACGGCATGACCCCTTATGGTATGCGCAATAACTATCCGGAAGTATTCGAAACTGTGAAGGCGGCTGAAGATGTGTACAATCTCTATATGGCGGTGTGTCCGAAGCTTCACGAATGGCAGAAGTCTCTTATCCAGCGTGCTCACAAGTACGGTTACCTCGGAGGCAAGGAACATCCTTTTAGGTATCGCCATTGGTTCTGGAATGTCATCAACCACAAGCGACTCAGCAAGTCTGAATACCTCGCCGCCAAGCGAAAGAAACAACAGGTCATCGAAAACAGTTCAGGGTATTGGAGTGTCCAACTCGGTGAGGATGCGAAGAGGGCTATTGCTTTCTTCCCTCAGTCCACTGCCGGAGGGATTCTCAAGGAAGCCATGCTCAACCTTTTTGATCCGGAGCTTGAGGAGACATACATTGGTGAAGCTTATTACGGAAAGACTCCGTTCAGAATGCCTATCCATGATTCACTAGTTTTGGAGGTCCCGGAGAACAAAGTTGATTTCGTACTCGAGCGTTTGTTGAAAGTCATGCTGGCTCCAGTGACTCAACAGCCCTGCCCAAAGGAATGGGGAATAGGACAAGAGGATGGTTTGAGAATAGGTGTCGAGGCAGAAGTCGGAAAAGATTGGTCAAAGATGAAAGAGATCAAGAACTCGGATTATTACGATGGGACTTTATGATCGCATTCTATTTGAGGCACCGTGCGGAGGATGTGGAGAGAAGTTGACTGAGTGGCAAACGAAGAGCGCACCTAATCCATCTATGCGCACGTTTCGTTTCCCACCACCAAAGATGGTGAAAGGCTTCTACTCCATATGCTACTGCAGAACAGTAATGGAGTTCTTTAGACTAGGAGATTCGGATGAATTCGGATTTGCATGTCACGAGGGATTCCCGAGTCACGTCTTCATGTTCGACGAAGACGCTGAGCCACCAAAACTCGGACCAAGAAAGAGACATGGTCACGCTACCCCCTATGAACCGAAAGAAGAAAAGGGGTAAATTCCCTGCCTGGTCGCAGACGAAATTTACCCCTCCAAAGGAGCGCAAGGCTAGACCGGTGCAGTGTGCGCTGTGTGGTAGGATAGCTATCCCGCAGGCATACTTCGAGGACCTAAAGTTCTGTACGTTCGCTCACGGCAAGGAATATTTGAGGAAGAGACGTGACAAAAAAGCGGGGACCGAAAATACCTGATGGGCTCAGTCTGGAGGACACACTACGTCTCCAGGCCGCGGATCTGACGAAGCGCGAGGCGAAGCTTCTCTATCGCTACCACCGCAACGTCCAGGTCATGCGCATTGCTTGTGAACAGAGCATCGGGCTCCTTGAGCACCAGAAGACCCCGCCACCCGAACTCTTCTTCTACTTCCGTCGCAGTGCTCGCCGTTTGGAGAAGCAGACCACATCTGCACTGGAGATTTATGTCGACCAGTACGTAGCCACACGGTGGATGCGAGAAGTCGGTCTCGGTAGTGCGCAAGCCACCGCGATCTTCACCATGGTCGATTTGGAGAAGATCAAAGGAAATGTCTCGAGTCTGTTTCGCTTTGCCGGATACGATCCTTCAGTAACCAAGTTGACCAAACAAGAAGCTGGTGAATGTATTCGCTACTTCAGGGAGCAGTATAAGAAGGATTATGTCGATCTGGAGGTCCTTCACTATGTAGCGCGGGATCTGAACCGCGGTGTCGAGCAGTTGAAGCGAATCACGAAGGTAGGTATGTACCGAAAGGATATCACCTGGGGGCAACTCTACAGAGCCATCATGTCTTGTCCATGGTGTCAGGAGTTGAAGGAAGTCTTGTTTCGTGTTGGTATGGCATTTAGAAGAACCGGAGGTAACGCCCAGCCCACTTCTCCATATAGATCGATCTACGACTGGCGCAAAGAGTATGAAGTCATGAGGAATGAACGGGGAGATCTTGCAGAGCAAGCAGCCTACAAACTGAAATCGCGTAACTTTAGGAAAGATACGACCGCCTACAAACATTATATTGAAGGAAGGCTTCCACCAGCACATCTTGATGCACGCGCTAGACGATTCACGATAAAAGTATTCCTCGTTCATCTACACCAGGTTCTCTTCTTCGAGCGTTACGGGAGGATGCCGCCGCGTCCTTATATCCTGGATGTACTTGGGAAGGAACGCGAGATCAAGTGCCCAAAGTGGCCGTTCAGGAGTGGACAATGACGAGACAGGAGATAGTGAATCTACTAGCCTTCATGCCGGTTGATGTCGAGGAAGACATTGCTGAGGGGAGAAAATACCATCGTGTCGCTCTGGCCACCGCTGTGGAGTCGGCGACCTGCAACCACTGTATGGTTCACATGGATCCCTGTGATTTGCTTGACATTCTCGTCGGAAAGATCCAACATATACTAGAGGTCGACGGGAACCTAAGCCACAATGGTTGATCGAAGCAGTACAAAATATAGAGCGTGTTCTCGTCGGCCTCTTGTCTCAGATCGCCTGAGGCTCGATCCGGAACTCACAAAGATCTCTATGCAGTACATTAGGGATATCGAAGAGATCAGGACATGCAAGAAGTGTGGTAGGTATCTAGATCCGATGAAGTTCTTCTTCTGCTCCAACCCAGACTGTGAAGATTCCTTCTAGCCTCTGTGCTCAAACTCCGCTTGATCCTCTTGTGTCTCGAGTAATCCTTGCTCCCGTTTGACCATCAGGAAGTGCTGCTCCAAGACATATCGGCAGTAATCGGATACACTGCGCTTGGATTCATCAGCGAGTGCCTCCAACTGCTCTTTTAGCCCGGGCTCCATACATACCGCCACTACAGTCGATCTAACCCGTGCTCCCATTCTTGGTCTTCCGGGAGGTCTACCCATTACAACACCTTGATTACACCACTTCTCAGATCCGGTCTGATGAATGATTGAATATAGAAATCAGTTAGCTCTGCACCCCACTTACGTGTCTCCTGGTTGCAGTGGGTACGCAGTTTCCAGGGAAGCCCCTGCCGTCGATCCCCAATGCCTTCCTTTCTCATTTCCAGCAACTCTTCCCAAGTAAACTGGAAAAGGTATTCCTGTACCATCCCTTGAACATTTGTCAAGACAGTATCGGCATCTTCGACCTCGATCTTGAACTTTTCGATGTCTGTTATTGCCCATAGCGCACTGAAAACGATGTACAGAGGCGTTCCACACTTCAGCGTCATCTCAATCTCGAGGTCTGGGAGATCTGATGGGACGACATTATCCACTAGCACCTCCTCCACACCGAATGGTAGTAGCAGATGGAATCCAGGACCAAGTGTTGGCGACTTCCTCCGGAATATCCAACGTTGAACACACCAATTCCTACGCTTGCCCCAAGTGAGTACAACACCTCTCTGATACTCGTCAAGGACAATCCAGAATTTGAACAGGTAAATGATCTCCAAGATGAGATCGATAATCCTGTCTATTCCGAGTCCGGCTGTCATCGCTCTACTCGTGAAGTATCGAGATGGCTACCTCCACCGCGTCGATGATCGAAGTCACCACGAATCCGCAGGTTTCACGGATCATAGGATGGTCATGAACGTTTCCGTCCTCCATCACTAATATGACAGGAATCCTGTACAAGTCGGCCCAGGCGATTTCCATCACCGTACCTATAGACACCTTAGTTGTACCAAGTACGTTGACGATAATGAGGTCGGCTCTCGTACAGTCAAACCTGTCTCTCGTGGTGAGTCCTTTCTGACTGCTCAGAGGAAACTCTTCGTAAGCCGCACGAATCTTATCGGAGCCCTCGAGGTATTTTTTGGCACGCAGTGGGGACAGCCCCTCGATACCATGTACGTTCAATCGTTTCTTTGCTTCGGCGCGCCACTCTGTAGCTTCATCCCAGGACGCACCTGTAATAGGACCTGCTAGATAGACTTTCATTCGTCTTTCTTCCTTTCTTATTCAACAAAGATCGGACAAGTGAATGTTCTTCCTCGTTTGCTGTCGATCACAAAGAATGTTTGACGCGGTGGTTCGTAGTCGGCCTTGATCCTAATCGCATATGGATTGTACCCAATGAGCGATCCATTAGAGATGAAGTTTCCTCCATCCTTCATCTGATGGTAGTGGCCAAATACGTCCAGGTCTGCACGGCGAGCCCGGTTCCACTGAGCGATGCTCTTGTTGACCGGAATGTAGAGCCCTCCGACTCCACCGCGGTATAGCATACCGTGTCCATGATGGAAACGCAACAGCAGATCGTATACCGGCAGGTAGGAATGGTAGGCACGTTTGATCTCGAACTTGATCCTGTTCTGGTTCTGAAACAGGAGTGCAAGGTTTTTGTACATTAGAAACTCGAGACTGTGTCCGTGTTCCGTCGCAATGAAGATCTTCTTCGTTGTTCTGGAGTGGTTCCCAACGTGACAAGGGATAACAAGATCGTAAGGACTGTTGTCCAGTAGGAAGTTGATACCGTTGGCTATGAAGCATTGTGCGGCTTCGACGGCTTCCATCGGCAACAACCCAGCTACCTCCCGATTCTCCTCGTGGATGTCTGTAGTAACGAAATCACCAAGAAGCGGGAGAACGATCGTTGTGATCTTGACGTCACGATCAATGATCTCTGTCAACCGCAGACCGGATTGGAAGAACTTTGTGGCGCGTTTCTCCGCGATTCCGACGTTGTACTCGTTGAGCATGTTGACAGATTCTGGAGTCACCTCTTCCTCGATATGCCAATCCGATGCAACCATGAACGCAGTCGCTTCTGTAGCACCCGATGGTTTCTTCTTTTGGATAGGTTCGAGGACAGGTAGACCGACCTTCTCGATGACACCAACTTGTTCAGTCAGATCATCATATTTGGTTTGTAGGATTTTGTGGACTGTCTTTACTCGGGACAACTCTGCCTTTGTCGCTTGGAGCTTTCGTTCAAGCTCTTCAATCTGGATAACCTTCGGATCAGTTGGGTCGCTGATTGCTTGAGCTTCGATCAGCGGAGGCGCACTCCACTTTTGTTTTACAGCCCAATCCTTTACAGTGGACTGCGGAATTCCGGTACGCCTTGCGATCTCCACATAAGGAAGACCCTGCTTCTCTCTGAGATCTTTGGCGCGTTTTACCGTTTCCGGTGAATACTTAGCCGATTCCATTTAAAGCTCCTCTTCTGGTATTCCCTCCTCGTTTTCTATAGTCAGAAGGCAATGCATCCTCTGGAGTCGATCATCGACCTCATCCAAACCACCGTTTTCCACTATAGCGTCCGGCATGAGGTCTCTTGCTTCTATAACCAATTCCTCCAGCCTCCTTAGCTGTGGTGCCATTACCGCAACGTAGGAAACGAAGTCCAGAACTTCATCTACCAGCATAGGTAGACATTGCTTTCTCCACAACCTCCCCCCGTGTTCGTATTGACCCTTCATGTATTTCCTACGCCAGGCTTCTCCGAACGCGTTGAGGATGAGTTCCATGTGATCTTCTGGTGTACTCTCCTTGTTCAAGATGGGAATATCACTGAGATTTTTCACGCTTCTTTTCCTTTCTCATCGATCCATTTGTCAAAAGCTGTAATCATGCCCTTGAGTAGACGGACTAGTTGCTTGAAGAGTTTTCTGGTAGCTGGACTCATTTACGGAACTTTCTGTAGATTGTGGACTACCAAATCAACTTGTTTTGCGCCGAATCGAGCATTGCCATCGAACTCGTACTCGAACAAGGCGCGGTGAATTTCTCTGTTGTTCTCAGCGTCGGACGTGTCAATGATCTCAAGATCATCTGGCTGTATATCCCACGTGAGGTTGCCACTTGCATCGATGGTTACATTGTTCGTGTTTTTGATGTCCTGCTTGTTGCGAGAATTGACGATTGTCCCGGATTCCGGAACGAACAGTGTAAGCGTTGCTGCATCGATATCAGCGACGTCAACTGGATCGCCATTTTCATCTTTTAGCACCGCAGTAAGCTGAGGGGTGGTTCCTTCCAGGACCTCATACGAAGGGATAGTAGTTGGGTCATTTCCTGTAGCCATCGTGCTAGTCTCCCGACGGAACCAACTCGATATCCGTCATAGATGGCTGGATCACAGAGATCTCATCGTCCTCCATAGTGGGGGTCGTGACCTCTATGTCCTGCATTTCTACGGTGATAGGCATGCTTCACCTCTTGTTTGTTGGGATTATACCCCAAAAGCTGTAGGAAAAACAGCCTATTGATCGTCCTGGCACCATTCTCTGAATAGGTCCATGTCGAGGTCAGGGCAGGTTTTCTGGTCGGTGAACTCGTAGTGTCCCTTTACGTGCTCAATCGTCGGAAACCTGTTCATCATCAGCTTACATAAGCCGATAGCGGAGTCAATTTGCTTGGAGG
>Ga0180431_10001199_pt1 | contig 36483 bp, 30 predicted proteins | sample SS_ome_11_FD_132459 | JGI IMG/M metagenome (GOLD analysis project Ga0180431, IMG submission 132459) | Hypersaline lake sediment archaeal communities from the Salton Sea, California, USA - SS_1_MS_1 metaG | ecosystem: Environmental > Aquatic > Non-marine Saline and Alkaline > Hypersaline >... | reverse complement strand
TGTTCGAACAAGTCGCGGACGCGAGAGGCACCGACGCCGACGAACATCTCGACGAACTCAGACCCGGAGATGGAGAAGAAAGGCACGCCGGCCTCACCGGAGACGGCCTTGGCCAAAAGAGTCTTTCCCGTCCCCGGTGCTCCCATCAGGAGCACACCCTTGGGGATCCGTGCGCCGAGCTGGATGAACTTTTCGGGCTCCTTGAGGAATTCAACGACCTCTTTCAGGGCCTCCTTCGCCTCCCGCGCCCCGCCCACGTCGTCAAAGGTCACAGAGGGTTGGTCGCCGGTGTGCATACGAGCCTGACTCTTCCCGAAGGAGAGGGCGCGGCTGTTGGCGCCCTGGAACTGGCGGAGCATCAGGTATCCGCCGACAAACATGGCGATCACGAGCAGGATCGACCCTCCAGCACTCAGTAGGGTCATCCAGTCGGGCGGTTTGACGACTTCGATCTCTACGCCCGCCAGATCCTGCTGCGTTACGCCCAAGTTTCGCAATTGCTCGGTAATGGTCGACTCTGGTCCCTTGTGAGAGATGACATCGCGGCCATCTGTCAGGTCGACCAGTAGCTTGTCATCCTCAACTCGAATGCTGGCGACGTTCCCTTCCCGCACCTGAGCCGCCACCTCAGAAAGCTTCATATCCTGAACGTCCTGTACTTGCTGTGAGTAGAAGCTGTAGACCAAGAAACCCACAGCGGCCAGGATGATCAGGTAGATGAATGGACTTCCCCTCGTTTTGCCTGTCACTACCTTCCTCCATATCCTAAACGAACACCCGTCACCCGATAACCGGTCCCCGGGCGCACGCCTGCATCCCTATGTACCGTGTTTTACAAGATGATTATACCAGAAATTAACGTTCACTGCCACTATTCTCGAACCTCGAAGGCGACAACGAGGATACTGTTCGAGGTTTGTTCCGTTCTTCCTGGATCGACGACTGGCAGCCTGTTGCCTGGTTCGCCAGCGGGGTACATGCCCACCCGAAGCTGGTACTCACCGACAGGTGTCTCCGGAGGAATCGTCAGTTGGTGAGGATCCACAATTTCCATCCCCCGGGTCCACTCCGTGGTCGGAAGATGGGGCTGTCCGTCGTCCTGCGCGACTAGGTTGCCGTCGGCGTCCATGAGATGAATGAAGACCGCGTATCGCTGCTCTATCGTGGAGAGGGCCTTCCAGCGGAATGTGACGCCCAGCATCTCTCCCCGCTCGAATGTGTTCTGCTCCAACACGGCGCCCTTCAGAAGGATCCTATCGTCGAGATTCGCCTCCAGGGCAATGTCCGATCCAGTGCTCACGGTTAGCGTGATGCGGTCCCCGGCCCGGACAGTGGCACCAGGCTGGGGCTCCTGAGACATCACCATGCCCCCGGCTTCGGCACTCCAGGTTTCCTGAATGATCACCTCGAGGTTCATCGATTCGAGGCCTTCCCTCATCTCATCGGCGGTCTGCCCGGTGACATCAGGCACGGTCAGCTCGCGACCAGGCCCTGCAATCACGACCGAGACAGTGCCACCCGTCGGCACATTTTCGCCGGCGGGCGGATCCTGCTCGAGTACGGTGCCCTCGTCATGGCCTGCCGCCTCTTGCTCTTCCTTGATGTCCATCTCCAGCCCAGATCGCTGGAGCATTCTGCGTGCCTCGTCCGTGGGGCGGTTCGTGATTTGTGGAACCACTACCAGATCCGCCTCTGCGGTCCTAGCGACAAGAGGGGTGGATGTCAGTGTAGGGGGGGTAGTCGGCAGTGAGGCGTAGGACCGGTAGACCAGCCACCACAGGGGTATCAACCCAACGACTGCCACGAATGCGATGACCGTGAGCACCCAAGTCCAACCGTCGACGCTCAACGCCCCCGCGTGAACGGGGACTGGCTCGCTGGCTGAGGGGCTCTCGACAGACACCTCGTGCGACGGAGCGGCCGTCACCGCTGGCTGCCAGCCCGTCGGCTGTTCCACTTGAAGGCGATAGTCCTCCAGGACGTGGGCCAATTGCTCTGCCGTCCGATAGCGTGCTGCTGGTTCCTTCGAGAGAATCTTCCGAACGATCCACTCCAGGCGAGGAGGGACCTGGGGGTTCCGGGCCAGAAGCGGCGGCGGTTCCTCCCGCAGGTGCTTCATAGCCAGGGCGGTGGGGTTGTCTGCCCTGAACGGCGGTGAGCCGGCGAGCATCTCGTACATGACGATACCGATGCTGTAGACGTCGGAGGCCGGCGTCGGCTTTTCGCCCGCTGCTTGCTCTGGGGCGAAGTAGATTGGGCTGCCCCAGACGGTGTCTGAGTCCGTCAGGCCGGATTCGGAGAGAGCCCGAGCAATGCCGAAATCGACTACTTTTGCCATTCCCTCTTGCGTGATCAGAACGTTTTGTGGCTTGATGTCTCTATGGATGAATCCTGCCTGATGCGCATGTCCCACGCCCCGCGCCACTTGGGTTGCGACATCCACCGCCTGCGCCACATCAAGGCGGCCCCGCTGGCGGATCAGCGTCTTGAGATCCTGCCCGTCCACGTACTCCATGACGATGTAGTGTCGGTCGCCGTCTCTCCCGACGTCGAAGACGGTGACGATGTTCGGGTGGTCCAGGCTGGCGGCGGCGCGCGCCTCCCGCTGGAAGCGCTCGAGGAACTCGGGATCGCCCGCGAAGCGATGGCGCAGCACCTTCACGGCCACGCGGCGTTCCAAGAGCATATCCAAGCCTTCGTAGACCATGGCCATCCCGCCGGAGCCAATACAGGTCACGAGGCGATATCTGTCGTTGAGTTTGACGCCTTCCATACTTTGCCAGCCTCGGTTAGTGGAGATAGATAAACTATTGTACTTTGATTCAAACCCTTAGGCAAGATAACGGCTTCTGGTGTGGGTAGGCAGGGAGGTTCCGCCCCAGTGCCGTTGGCGCGGTGAGCCGTTCTTCTTCCTTGGCGGGAGTGAAGTGTGGCACCCGCGGGACTTGCCAATCGGTGGATTTGAGGTAAGGTAAGGCGAAACTCAAGAAAGGAGGAATCCAGGCTCCAATGTTGACTGTTAGTCGCAGGCGATTTCTCATAGGTAGCGGCGCCAGCTTCGCTCATCTGGCACTCCCGCGAACCCTCCTCCGCGAAGACATACCCGTTGTCTTCGCCCCTCCAAAGCCGTTTGGACGTGTCGCCACCTGGTGGGGGCAGGTCGTACGTGGCGAGCCCTCCCAAAGTGCTGAACGGGTGACTTCACTGGGTCGTGATGAGGTGATTCCCCTTCGGGCGGCGGTGATCGGGGACGCTCCTTGGCCGACGAATCCGGTCTGGTACGAGACCGAGGGTGGCTATGTTCACAGCGGCTATGTCCAGCCAGTGGATGACGCGCCACAGTCAGAGGTTGTTCAGGATGTCGAGGAGCCTGGCTTCTGGGCGGAGGTCGCAGTGCCCATCGCCGAAGCTCGATGGCGCCCGCTCAGTCCATACGTCTCCTACAAGCTCTACTACCAGACGGTGTACCGGGTGGTCAAGGCTGTGGCGGACGACGAAGGCGGCTGGTGGTATCAGCTGAAGGATGGCCTGACCTGGTCACCCGGTCCCTACGTGCGAGCGGAATCGATGCGGCGGGTACCGGCAGATCAACTTCAGCCAATATCGCCGGGGAGGACCGATAAGTGGCTCAGCATCAGCATCCCCGATCAGTGGCTGGCGTGTATGGAGGGGGATCAAGCGGTCTTCGAGACTCCTATAGCCTCCGGGGTCTACGGGCTAGGGACCCCGCTAGGTGAGTTCCGTATACTCTATCAGCGTCACACCTCGAGGATGACTGGCGGTGAGGAAGGTGACCGGTACGATCTGCCTGGGGTGGCATTCCCGACGTACTTCACGTGGTCCGGGGTTGCCATCCACGGTACGTATTGGCATAACGACTATGGACGGCGGCATAGTCACGGCTGTGTTAACGTGACTAGTGAGGCTGCCCGTTGGATCTTCCGCTGGGTTGAACCGCACGTGCCGTATACCGAGCATACGTTGCGGACACCCGCGGGAGAGGGAACCCGCGTCGTCGTCACCTAGTCTGGGAGCACCCCAGTCCAGGAGGTCCCCTGCGACGTAGAGACTTCGACTACATCGTCATTGCCGTGATGCTGACGTCGAGTCTCTACGTCACGGTCACGGGCCTGATGGCGGACCTCTTCGGGCTGCATCAGTTCGTTTTCCACGCCTACGCCGGTTACATCTTCACCACTGCCATACTGATCCACATTGGGCTCAACAGTCCGCGGATGTATGCCCATCTCCGGGGTCTGTTCGACGGGCGCTCCAAGACAAGGCAGCGGCGGTCAAGGGAGTTCGACTCGAAAAGGTCTGTCGGGCGACGTGAACTCATCATCGCTGCCGTGTCCGCCGTTGGTGGATTCTTTGCCGGTTGGCTGATTCCTGAAGAAGGGCGTCCGCTACCCGGGGACGCAGTGGACATGGGAGAGCTCTACCATCGGTGGAGCGCGCCCGATCACGGGTTGGATTTTCCGATGCCCAACTGGGGTGAGCGCCCAGCGTCGTACAAGACCTATCCGGATGCAGAGCTTGTGCCCTTGCCGGAACCTGGCTGGGCGTCCAATATGACCGTGAGCCAGGTCCTGGAGGCCCGCCGCTCCAATCGGGATTATGCGACCCGGTCCTTGTCCAAAGAGGCTTTGTCGGCACTGCTCTACGGTGCGCAAGGGATCACACTGGACCGCCTGGCTTTCCGCGCCGCGCCCTCGGCTGGTGCTCTCTACCCGATTGAGCTGTATCCCATCGTTCACGACGTGCAGGGAGTATCGCCCGGTGTTTATCACTACGCGGTGCAGGTACACGCGTTGGAGCGCTTGGAGGCTGGGGATTTCCGTGGGCGGGTAACCCGGGCGGGGCTGTATCAGGCCTTTCTGGGGGACGCCGGGGTTTGTTTTTTGCTGACGGCTGTCTTCCATCGCACTCGGTGGAAGTACCGCCAGAGGGCGTATCGCTACGTGCTGCTGGAGGCCGGACACGCGGCACAGAACGTCTATCTAGTGGCCACTGCCCTGGCGCTGGGCGCCTGTGCCGTTGGGGCGTTCTATGATGAGCAGTTCAATGATCTTCTCGGATTGGACATCCAGGAGGAGGCAGTGGTCTACCTGGTCAGCGTGGGCGAGTTGGCTTAGGTTCAGCGATGCTGGCTTGGGCTTGGCGATGCTTAGACCAGCAGCAATACCCCTGTCACCGCCAGCATCGCTGCAACAGTCTTTCGGAACATCGCCTGATTGAGAAATCGCTGGAGCCACGACCCGGCCACGACACCTGCCACGAGGAATGGCGTCATGAGCGCCGCCAAACCAAAAACCTTGCGATCTAGCAGACCACCAAGAGTGAACAAGACGAGCTTGTAGCACGCATCGGCGAAGAAAACCCCGTATAGAGTTGCCCGGAAAACCTGCTTGTCTCCCAGCACATGCGACAGATAGATGATGATTGGTGGGCCGTTGACGCTGAACATCGCCCCCAATGTCCCGCCAAGGAAGCCACTCAGCGGCGCCAGAGCGTCTCCCAAGGTGCCTCGCGACGTGAGGATCTCTGGTTGGCTCTCCATGAGCATGAGCAGAGCCCAACCGGTCACCAGAACGCCGAGAATGCGTTTCAGAATCTCGTGGTCGAAGGAGACCAGGATCCACGTCCCGATGCCAGACCCCACGATCATACCGCTCAACAGCAGGAGCAAGAGGCGACGGTTGATGGAACGCCAGTTGGAGGCTACCAAGAGGACTCCCGACGCGAGGTCGAAGAGCAAAAAGGTCGGCGTGACAACCTTGACGTCCAGGATCAATAGGAGGAGAGGGACGGCGAAGAGTGCGCTGCCGAATCCGCTCACCCCTTTGACGAGATGGCCCGCTAAGACTATCACGCCGACCAGAAGGAGCGTCGAGAGACCTATGCCGGTCATCAATAGCCGTTGTAGTGGACTTTGTTCTCATCGAATTTGGTTCCCGATGGTCTCTCCTCTGCGGGATGGCCCACGGGAACCATGCAGAGCACGCGCAGGGCGGATGGAATACCGAGGGTCGCGCGCACGTGCTTCTCGGATTCCTGGTTGGGGTAGATCCCCACCCAAACCGCGCCGAGATCACGCCCTGTAGCGCAGAGAAGTAGGTTCTCCGTGGCGGCGCTGGCATCCTCCACCCAGTGCTTGGAGCGCCGATCGTTGGCGCAGATGACGAAGACGACCGGCGCCCCGGCGCACATCGAACTCCATGGGTGTGTCTCCGCCAGTTTCCGACGCAGATCACCGTCATCGACCACGATGAACTCCCAGGGCTGGAGATTGTCCGCCGACGGTGCCGCCATGGCAGCTTCCAACAACGCCATGACATCTTCGTCAGTCATAGGATCGTTTGTATACCTCCGGATGCTCCTTCGCTTTTTGATGACCTCAAGCATCTTGGTTTCCCTCCTCAGCTGTCTCACTTGCCCCGCTTCTGCCGGCAGCCGGATTCCCGATCAACCACTCTGGCTGCGTCCTTCCTCACCGCCAGATCTTCCGCGGCGTGAGCGAGCCGACATGCACGCCGGAGGCACAAGAGCGTGCCAGGGGAGCCTGCCCCTCGAACGTAGCCATCATGGTTCTCGGCGTGTGCCGTGCTCGCTAAGCCTCTTCCTTAAGGTTGAAGCGCCACGCGCACCAGTAGGTGTCAGGGTGGGGATCGGGCGGGCAGGCAATGCACTCGGTCTGGAAGCGTGAATCGATCGTGCTCGCGAAGTTGCCATACTCAATCAGCCCCACCGGCTTGCACGGGAAGTCGGGCAGGCCCTTCCGCTGGCGCGCCACTTGTACCCGGCACCGATTCATACGGAAGACCACGCTGTCCATTCTCTCGTCAACGATCTCTTGCTCGTTGATCCGCGCGTAAAGACGGTACTGGAGAGCGTGCTTAAGCGCCGGAACCCCGCCCCCGGGCTCCAGCCCGAGAAAATGCATAATGCGCTTTGCCTCGATTACCGTGAACTGCTCCCACGCCCGCCGATCCAGCTCGATGGCGGTTGACATGTCGAAGGCGTCCTCGGCAGCCAGGAACCAGAGCCCGTCGTGGGCCAGCCAGTTCTTGGAGGCGATCTCCAGTAGGTCGATGAGCTCCTCTTTGGAATGCCGGCGGAGAATCTCTCGATCAGGCACAGTTATCTCCCCTCGCTAACCAAGCGCCTTGGTCCCACCAAGTCTGACCAGTGCGTTCACTCTCGTGCCAGCTTCGGCAAGCGCCGGCGGATCGATTGCCTATCCCGCCAGATCCCGTAGGTGGCACGTGTCGTTCAGCACGATAATCGTGGCCTGACCATCCGCGTCGATGTCGAAAACGTTGACGGCGCACGTGTCTTGTCGCAGGTGCCAGAAATAGTCGTTGCCCAGGCCCAGAATGGCGCATAAGAGCACCCTGTTGACGACCATGTGGCCCACCATCGCGACGGCTTCACCACGATGGCTGTCCGCGATAGTGCTCAACCCCCGGGTAACACGGTCGCGCACAATAGACAGGTTCTCCCCGCCTGGGACCTGTACTGCATCGGGATTCTTAAACCATGCACGAAGAAGCTTGGGATGGCGTGTCCTTACCTCCTCCGGAGTCAGACCTTGCCATTCGCCGAAGCTGATGTCGAGCAGCGCGCTATGGGGACGAAACTCCAGATCGTGAGCACGGGCTATAGCCTCGGCCGTCTCCATGGCCCGTCCCATTGGGCTGGCGTAGACGGCGGTCACCGGCCAGCGATTCCTCACGTAGTCTGCAGTGGCCTGGGCTTGCCTAAGTCCGAGTTTGTCCAGGGGTGGGTCCGCCTGACCGCGGAACCGGACTACTTCGTTCCAGGCTGTTTGCCCATGGCGGATCAAGACGATCCTAGTGGCCTTCTCATCCACACGTTTTCTCACTGTTGTGTCTCGGTGTAGCACCCCAGATGATGCCAGGCGGCGAACTGTGCCTCCACGAAGCCCTCGTAGTCCTTCACGCCACGCACGAGCTGGACGGGTCCGACTGCGTCTCTGTCGAATGCGAGCCGACCACTCTTGAGGTCCTCGATAGTCGTTGGGAGATAGCCCCTGTCGACCCGAAGCAATTCCGGTCGCGTGATGGCCGTCGCAGCGATCGACTCCCAGGTCGAAAAACCGTCGTCGCGAAACCAAAGACGCATTAGCCCGAACCAGATTCGGCATCGCTTGACAATCAGGCGCGAGACCGGATCGTCCAGCGCCTCCAGAGCAGCGAACTGGGGGCTTCTGATGATGCCGGTCAGTCCGGCCTCGCCCAGAGTGATCGTCACGGGGCAGCTGGCCTGGATGACGGCGTATGCAGCCTCAGGATCAAGTGAGAAGTTCCGCTCCAAGAGACGCCGTTCCCGCCACATCACTGGTCCGGTTGCGCCCCCTGCCACGATGAGACCCTTTACTTTACTGAAGAAATCGGGGTCTAGGGCCGCCGCGTGCCTGAAGTTCGTCAGCGCACCAGTGGCGAGTAGGACGAACTCGTTGGGTCGCGCGTTGACGCTGGCAACGAGATGCATCGCAGCTTCGTTTTCCTTAGGATTCTCGCCCGGACTGCCGGCGCCTCGGTAGACCTTGGGCGTCTCCACGTTGAGTTGAGCGAGGAGCCCGCGCGCCGTCCGAGTCGTCAGGCCGACTGGGCCATTACCATAGGTGGTAGTGATGGCCTGGACGTCGATGCTGGGCTCCCCAAGAAGGTAGAGGAGTGCCAGCCCATCGCCCACGTCCCGAAAGGCGCGTCCCATGGTCAGGTCGCAATCGTGGATGAGAGGGAGGCGCTCCTCGTTGAGGACGGGCTCCAATTCCGGGAGGGAAGGAGGATCCACGTCCGGGACTACGTAGCAGCTATAGAGGAGAATGGCATCTAGAAAGAAGATTGCCAGGGCCAGTGTGAGTGCCACCCAGCCGAGCACGCCCAGGAGCGCGGTCAGCGCCACCCCAGCCGCGATAAGCAAGACCGTCACCCAGAACCACGGACTACGTATCACACTACGGTCTCCTCATGCTTCGAGGACATTCTATCATAGCCGACTGCTTCGGAAGACTCGATGTCGTGTCGGTCCGTTTGAATCGAGGCCGCCACCGGCGACGGATCTGTCCGTTCTCCTATTCCCTTGCTTCCATCGGCATCACGAATCCCATCAAGACGGCTGCGGTCAGCGCTAGAGCCCCACCGAAGAAGAACGGCGCCGACGGGCCCAGGCCCTCCCAGGAGGCCACTCCCTGCCACAACACGCCGGCGATCAACGACGCTGGGAAGTCGAGAAGACCCACGACAGCGTTGTACGTGCCGTACGCGGTGCCGCGCAGGTCCGGGTGCACGATGTCCGCTACCATAGCCTTGATGACGCCGTGGGTCATCCCGTAGTAGACTCCGTAGAGCCCATACAATGCCCATACGTGCCAGCCCCTGCCGGCCAGCGCGAATCCTAGATAGATGACTGCATAGATAACCCACCCCCCGATAATCACCCAGCGGCGGTCGATTCGGTCGGAGAGAGAGCCGGCGGGGGTTGAGACAAAGGTGTACACCAAGTTGAAGGTGATCAGCATGCCGAGCACACCGACAATGCTCAGTCCTCGTTCCTTGGCACGCAGGACGAGAAAAGCGTCTGCAGAGTTCCCAAGATCGAAGATGCCGACGATGATCATGAAGACCGCGAAGCGGCGCCCCAGGCCACGGAAGGATATGCGGGGGCGCTCCCGTCTGTCAGTCACAGGCACATCGCGGGCGCCGATGGCAAGCGACAGCACGGCCAGGACGGCGGGGACCAAGCTGACGAGCACGACGGTGCGGAAGGTTCCCTCGTCGAGTTCGCCCACGCTCCCTTGGGTTATCCAGATTACGAGCAAGGCTATGGACAGCCCCAGGACGGCACCGCCGGTGTCCGCAGCACGGTGGAATCCGAAGGCGAGACCGCGCTGATCCTCGGAGATTGAGTCGGCCACCAGGGCGTCGCGGGGCGAGGTTCGGATCCCCTTGCCCACACGGTCGGCCCAGCGTACGGCCCCCACGGCGAGCCACGAGTTTGCCACGTAGAAGAAGGGTTTGGAAAGTGTCGAGAGCGCGTAGCCTCCCACGGCGAGCCACTTGCGGCCTTGTAGTTTGTCTGAGAGCCAACCCGAGAAAACCTTCAGGAGGCTGGCGGTGGACTCGGCCAGGCCCTCAATGAGGCCGATCACGGCGGTCTCCACGCCCAGCACGTTTGACAGGAAGAGCGGCAAAATGTTGATGACCATCTCGCTGGAGATGTCATTGAAGAAGCTGGTGAAGCTGGCCGCCCACACGTTACGCGGCAGCGAGCGGATTCCTCCTTGCTTCGGGTTGGTCTCCGTGGTCACGTTCTGACTATCTCCCTGATTGGGCTTTCGACTTAGGGCACGCGTCTGGGCCTGTCAGTCTTCCGCGGGTCCATCCCGGATTTCGCCGAGGAGCTCGATGGCCCCCACGCGTCCCTCAATAAAGGTGCTTGTCCCCCGCACCGTACGAGTGTAGTACCTGCGCCTCTCTCCCTTGACGACTCGCTCATGCGAGAGGAGCAGTCCCTCGTCCTCCAGATTGTGCAGCATAGGGTAGAGGGTTCCCGCGCTGAGATCGTACCCGTGCCGGGCCAGCTCTTCGATGAGCCACAGGCCGTAAACTGGCTCTTTGCCGGCATGATACAAGATATGCAATCCGACGAAGCCCAGAAAGAGGTCGCGTGATAGAGTCATGCCCTGGCACAGTATCGAAGCTCGATATTGCGTGACGATACTATACGGTGACTGCGCCAGCGTGTCAAGGTGCAAGCCTCCTCACGATCTAGTTTGCCTATTTGTGGCTTTTGTAGTACGGTAGATTAATACGATGGGAGTCCTAACAACCCCACCGGCTTCACATCGCGCTTGACGCCCTGTGAGACGCGTACGCCAAGCGCGAAGCATCTCGCACATCACGAAGCAAGGAATACATCAGGAGGTCACACATGCCTATCAAGGTCCCGTGGCTGAGGGGAGTCTTCCCCGCGTTGGTGACACCCTTCCACAGGGAGACGGAGGCTGTCGATGAGGAAGCCTACCGGCGGCTTATCCGCCACGCGTTGCCCGACGTTGACGGCGTTGTCACCAGCGGCACGACAGGTGAGTTTCCTTATCTGAGCCGCGACGAGCAGAAGCGCATGGTTGAGATCGGGCTGGAGGAAGCGAAGGGCAAACCAGTGATCGCCGGGTGCGGCGCGTCGTCGACCCGGGAGGCATTGGCTCTTGCCCGTGACGCGGAGGAAGCTGGTGCATCCGCGGCGCTGATCGTCACGCCGTATTTCCTCCATCCCTCGGAAAAAGGCATCTACCAGCACTACCACGATATTGCTACGGCCGTGGATATGCCCATCATACTGTACAACATCCCTCAAGTAGTGGACAGATACCTGCCACGCACGGTCGTCGAGGACCTGGCCGAACTGCCGAACGTGATCGGCATCAAGGATTCCTCCGGCAATCTTGCCTACACGATGGAGATTCTGGAGTACGTCGGCGATAGGATAGATGTCCTCGTCGGTCACGATGAGGTCGTGCTGCCGGCCCTCGCCGGCGGCGTGAGTGGGATGATCCTGGCCAGCGCTCAGGTCTATCCCGAGGTCTGGCAAGAGGTACTGGATCTGATTAGTACCGGGCAGGTGAGTGAGGCGCGTGCAAAGCAGCGTGAGGTTCAGAAGCTGTCCCGTATCTTCTGCCGTCACGGGGGCGGCGTTGCGGTCAAGGCGGCGCTGAAGATGATGGGGATGGACATGGGGCCGCCGAGAAGGCCGTTGCAGAGCGTCGGCGGGGCGCTGATCCACGAGACCAGAGCGGAGATTCAGCTTGAGTTAGAGAAGCTGGGCAAGGTTCCCATGAAAGGGGCGGCCTTCGAGTATCCCGATGGTCCTATCGGCAGTCGCTTCGGTGATCTTGAGCTCTCCGCTGACGACATCGATGACCACGGGCTGCGTGTGGGGAGTGGATCGGCCGGGGAAGACGTCAATAAGGTGCAGATCGACCTCATCGCCGGGGCCAAGACCACGCCCCTCGGCGATGCTTACGCTCTTCAAATGACCTATCCTCTCCATCGGCGTGAGGCACTCACCACGATATTGGAACCTGCCTTGACTGTCCGACCGTCCACACTCCTGCTGCCCACTCTCCCGCAGAGAAATCTGCGGCAGGCCAATATGATCTACGGCCCGGCCCAGTCGGCGCTGGGGCGCGCGATCGTTGACGCGCTGGAGCGCGGACTTGTTCCTGCGGCGGCCATCGATCGGGATGTCATGGTGGCTCTGGTGACCATCCATCCGCGAGCAACAGACCGGCTGGCTGTCGCGATGAGCGTCCGTGCTGCGGGCACCAAGGCGATCGAGGAAGTCTTTGCCCCATCCGGTAAACAGGGGAGTTAGGGAGGAAGAGCATGGGATACAAAACTGAGTGGTTTAAGGGTATCTTCCCGGCGCTTGTAACACCATTCTTCGCCAATGGTGGTGTCGACGAGAAGGCTTACCGGGCATTGATCCAGTTCGTGCTGCCTAACGTCGACGGTGTGGTGCCGTGTGGCACCACGGGTGAGTTTTCCTACATGACGTTGGAGGAGCGGAAGCGAGCTACCGAGATATGCATCGACGAGGTGGAGGGACGCGTGCCGGTCGTTGTTGGAACGGGGTGCCCCACCACCCGTGACACAGTGGAGCTGACGGCCTGGGCAAGGGACGCCGGGGCTGACGGGGCGCTGGTCGTGGCCCCCTACTTCCTGAAGCCGTCCTTCAACGAAGTGTATGAGCATTTCAGGGCCCTGGACGATGTCGGTCTGCCCATTGTTATGTACAACATCCCGCAGTGCGCCGGGACACACTTCAGGTGGTGGACTGCCGAGGGTGGGCTGCTGGACTTTGAGAACACGATCGGCATCAAGGATTCCTCCGGCGACCTGCCGTTCATGGAGGCGATGTTCGAGAAGGTCAAGGGCAAGGTCTCTATCTTTGTGGGGCACGACGAGGTCGTGCAGGCCGCTTTGGGCGCCGGTGCCGACGGTGCGATCCTGGCCAGTGCCAACCTCATACCAGACATCTGGCAGAAGGTCCGTCGAGCTACGCTGGAGGGAGACCTGACCACGGCCCAGACGTGGCAGCAGAAAGTGCAGAAGCTTGTGCGGATTGTCGTTCGCTGCGGCTCCACCCAGGCTTGTAAGGAAGGGCTGTGCATGATGGGGGTCGACGTGGGTGACTCCCGGCATCCCATTGTGCCGGGCGGGGCCTTCCGTCGTGAGGATCGCGAGGAACTGCGGCTCCAGCTTGAGGCCCTGGGCAAGATCAATCGAAGGCCTGTGACCTATGACCTGGGGGAGAAGCAAGTGGTGACCGACTTATTCGCCACGCACCACACGCCGGAGACTGTCGAAAACTGGACGATGAAGGTGGGTGAAGGGTTCGCCGGGCCTCCTTTCCAGGAACTCGCCCACGTGGATCTCCTAATCGGCCTCAAGGATGGGCCCGTGGGGCGTGCGATTGATCGCTCCCTGGCAGAGTGGGGCGAGGAACGGGGGCTACGTGTGCTTGAGGGGCGGCCTGCGACGTTGGTGGTGCCCACGGTGACCATCCGGACGGACAAGCAGCGCCGATTGTTTGAGCGAGCTGCCGCTGGCGTCAGGCTGGCCATCGAACTGAGCATTGAGGATGGCTTTCTACCGGAGCCGATTCTGGACGACATAGCGTTGATCGTCAACGCCTTCGTCCATCCCGCGGCGTCCATCGCCAAGCGGGTCGAGTTCAACAACTATAAGGCTGCCCGTCACGCAATCCGGAAGGCTGTGGAGGGCCGCCCGACCGTCGAGGAGTTGATTGCGGAGAAGGCCGCAGCACGTCATCCGTTCCGCTATGCGCCGTAAGCAATCCGCCTAGCCTTGCGAAGGCCGAGTGTCGCCACCCACAGCCGTGGATGCATCCTATGGTGAGGCGTCATCGGCGAGACATCATCGGTGAGACATCATCGGTGAGACATCATCGGTGAGACATCATCCAGATCGCGGCGTCGCGGAGCCTTCGCAAGGTGAGCCGGCGTCCTGCCCCGTGCGGTGGGAGTGTGCGTCTGGCTTAAGGAGGAGGTGGTGTTTGCCCAGTTACCCCATCTGGCCTCTCGGGCGCACTCAAATGTGCAACCGTCGGTTCCGCTGTCTCGCGGCTCCGAGACCACAACCCACGGTCCCCCTTATCACGCGTCGAATGGTGTGTGGAAAGTTTCTGCCAGCGACTTGATGTCGACTACGGGCGTGTCGTCCAGGGCATCGAGCCCTATGACGTGAAGCACATTTTCCTCAATCCTCTCGACCCGCGCGCTCGTCACTGCAATCGGATTCGGCCGTGCGGGACTCCTTGTCGCAAACACCCCCCGCAGAGGATTTTCATTCTCGCCCATCGGATGCACCTGAAGCACATCACGATCGGATCGGTTGAAGAAGCACAGCACCAGGATGTCGCTCCCCGCCTCCAGTCCCAGAAGCGCATCACGAACCCGCGGGTCCAACACGATTCGAGCTGGGTGCGCACGGAGCTCCCGGCCCCGAAGCTCTTCGTCGCTCTCATCGCGCTCTACAAAGCCAATTGGCCGCAGCACGCACGCCCGGTCGAAATCATAGTCGTCCATCGTCATACCCCCACAAAAAAGCCGCTCTTTCCAGATACACCCTGGGCAAGAGCGGCTCTCCAATTCACAGTCGCCTAAGGCTTACGCGTTGGGCTTCACACCTTACGCATTAGGCACGACGCCTGACAGCCTATGTCCCGGCCTGCCAAGACGCTAGGTACCGCTCCTGCTCCTCTGTCAACACGTCAATCTTGATGCCCATCGACTCGAGCTTCAACTTGGCGATGTGCTCGTCGATCTCCTCGGGAACGTCGTAGACGGTATTCTCCAGCTCCTCAGCATGATTCAACATGTATTCCGCGCACAGCGACTGGTTGGCAAAAGACATGTCCATGACCGCACTCGGATGTCCCTCGGCGGCCGCTAGGTTGACCAGGCGTCCCTCGGCGAGGAGATAGACGTGTCGCCCGTCCGGCAGAACATACTCGTCGACAAAGGGGCGGACGCGGCGAGGCTCCTCCCCTGCCATCTCCTCCAAACCCGGGATGTTAATCTCTACGTTGAAGTGGCCCGAGTTGGCCACGATGGCACCGTCTTTCATCACTTCGAAGTGGTGGATATCAATCACGTTGATGTCACCCGTAGAAGTGATGAAAATGTCGCCTTGCGGAGCGGCCTCGGCCATCGGCATCACGCGGTAGCCGTCCATAACCGCCTCTAGCGCTCGCAGTGGATCGATCTCGGTCACGATCACGTTGCCGCCCAGACCCTCCGCACGCATCGCGATGCCCCGGCTGCACCAGCCGTATCCCGCGACGACGACGGTCTTGCCCGCGACCAGTACGTTCGTGGCCCGGACAACACCGTCTAGCGTCGACTGACCGGTCCCGTATCGGTTGTCGAAGAGGTGCTTCGTCATGGCGTCGTTGACTGCCACGATTGGGTAGCCAAGGGCTCCCTGATTCGCCATCGCCCGCAAACGGATGACGCCTGTGGTTGTCTCTTCCGTTCCGCCGACCACTTTCTCCATCAACTCGGTCCGATCGGTGTGCAACGTACTGACGAGGTCAGCCCCGTCATCCATGGTGATATGAGGCTCAAGATCGAGGGCTGCGTGTATGTGGGCATAGTAGGTGTCGTTGTCCTCCCCTTTGATCGCGAACACTGGAATCTCGTAATACGAGACCAGCGCCGCTGCCACATCGTCCTGTGTGGAGAGGGGGTTCGACGCGGTCAAGACCACATCTGCCCCGCCAGCCTGCAGCGTCCGGGCGAGATTGGCCGTCTCGGTGGTGATGTGCAAACACGCCGAAAGTCGAGCGCCGGACAGAGGCTTCTCTTCTGCGAACCGGTCTCGAATGAGCTCCAAGACCGGCATCTCTCGCGCTGCCCACTCGATCCGCCGCCGCCCGGCGGGAGCCAAGTCCAAGTCTCTGACGTCGTAGTCCATACTGGAGTTCTCTCCTTAACTGATTCCACTCGATCGTACCGACGGAGCCTTCGGGGTAGTCTTTTCAAGGTGGTTCCAATCACCCGTCTTCCCGGAGGATCACATCTCCGCAGAGCTGCGCACTCCCCATCGCCGCCTGCACGGGATAGTCTAAGGACTCATTCGTGACCATCGCGACCATCTCTGGATTCCGGTCCACGTGAGCCAACGCAAGATTGTAGCACAAGCAAAGCGAAATGCAACCGCGGGCTGTGCGATCTGAATGGATATGTGAGGTTGATGCCCGGAACCGGGGCTAGGAGCGCAGCGCGGGCTCTGACGCCAGGTTGCTAACCATAGGGAGTGGGGAAGAGTCCAGCACATCGAGAGACAACGCCCTGAGGATCAGCCCGTTTCGCCGCGCTAAGGGGGCTACCAATGGTATCGTCGCCATGGTGCGCGTACCCAGCCTGACGGCGAGCAACATGACAAGAGCCGCCGCACGAACCCGGAGTATGAGTCCCGCGGTTGGCCTTCTTGGAGTTAGGTCGAATCAGTGCAGGCCCTAAAGACGCTGTCCTGCTAGCTCGGCCCATAGTGCCTGAAAGGTTTGACGACTGGGGGGACATCCGCGGGGTCGGAGGTGCCCAGCAGACGCGGGCTGCGAACTACGTGCTGCCGCGTCCTGCGGTCGATGAGATGGATCCGCGCGGCGGCCTGATTCAACAACTGTGCCAGATTCGTGCAAGCCTGATCGCCGATGCACGCTGAACTAATCAAATGGTCCTGCGACACACAACCCTGCGTGAGCTAAGCCTTGCGGACCGCTAGCCGCTCGCTATCTTCAGGGACGATGACATCCAGTCCCGTGCCGGCTTGAGCTTCTTCGATGAGAACCTCCGGTCGGTCCCCGATCTCCGGTCCCAGGTGGACTAGTGCCAAACGCTTGCAGTTCGCCCGGCGCGCGATTTCCCCTGCCTGCTCGGCGGTACTGTGATAGTGGGCCCCGGGATTCGCCTCGGGCTGCAACGTGCTACTGAAAGACGCTTCGTGGATGAGGAGGTCGCTCCCGCGGGCAAGCTCGACGCTTGGCTGGTCCGGTCTAGTGTCGGTGATGAAGGTAATGGTCGGTCCTCCCTCGAACTCCCAACGCGCGGAAAGCGTGGGTGTACCTGGCGGATGATCCGGGACAACTGTACGGAGATGCACCCCAGTCTCCCAGTATACTTCATCGGGTCTTTCCTCGGAGAGCGCGTGCCATTCGAGATTCTCCTGACCGGAACTCAGGCTGGAGAAACTGAGAGCACTAAGGATCCGTAAGACGGCGATGGTGCTCTGCCCGGCGTAGATGTGTAGAGGCCCTTCTGCCGTCACGCGGTTTAGGGCCAGCATAGGGAAGCCGAGGACGTGGTCACCGTGGGCATGTGTTGCGAACAAGAGGTTGATGTCCGTGGCCTTGAGACCGGCACGGGCCAGCTGGTTGAGCACCACGGGGCCGCTCTCGGCCAACATGCGGAAGCCTGGCCCCTCGATCAGGAGCGCCAAGTTGGTACGCCTGCCAGAGGAAAAGGCGCTGCCCGTTCCAAGAAAGGTCACATTGACCATTGAAGCCTCCGGGATATCGGTACGTCTCTGCTCGGCCTGCTGCTCTTGGGCCCGTTCCAGGTTAATGCTCGTCCCCGGTCGGTCGATATGGGTCGTACCACCGTCTGTTGCGGGTCAACGGCCCTTGTGCCCGGGCGACCTCAATCAGCCTCGAGCCGGCGCAAAGAACGACTGGCTGACTGCAAAAAGGTGACCGGAACCCGGTCGGCTGCTTGAAAGGGGCCACCGCAGATGGGAGAGCGACTGATCCTGCCAACCCCCAAAAACTCCCCGTGCCTCCCACCGGCGTCATGAACGTAGTGGAAGGCGAGGGCCTATTCCAGGATGACGCGCCCACGGCCGGTAATTCGGATTGGAGACCTTGCCCATTCCCTGGTGCTCCCCGACTATGGGCATTGTCACATCCACCCGAAAGCGCGTCCACGCTCACCTTTCCGCAGCCGTGTGGCAGTCCCTCGGACAGGTCTGGGGTCGTCGTCCCTTTGAGGATAACGGCGTCCAGACCAGGAGGGCGAGCGATCTCCCTCGGCGGCGGATGTCGCCGCGAGAGACCGCTCGCCTAAGCCTATAGGACTCGATCTCGGTCGCTTCCCGCTCTTGCTCCGCCCGGATGTGACTCTCCGAAGACCGGTGCGTCCATCTACGCCAGAGCTTCTCGCACGCGCGGACTCCCTCGATTCAAGAGAATCGTGCGGATCTGTTGTTCCTCGCCAGAGTTTGGATCGATCTTGACGTAAGTCCCGCGTCGGAAGAGTCGTTCTTCGATGGCGTCGTTCAAGAGGGCGGATACCTGTGAGCGGGACATCTCGTCGAAGAGGTCCGCGCCCATCGCCCGATCCACCAAGAACTTGAATGCGACGTAGTCATATGTCTTCTCGAGTTTCTCGGCGAAGCGGAGGAGCTTATTCATCGCCTCCTCATCGGATGGTGGTGCTGCAGAGGGTTCAGCTTCGCCTTGGGGCACGCTCTCGGGCAGGTAGACCCAGTCGACCAGCTCGTCCGTGATCAGGCGGATGTACCCGCGCCTCTCACCCTCCTTCAGGAACATCCGGAACTGGTTGAAACCGTACTTGCTCTCGTCGAACTCGCCGTTTCGCTTGATGAGCTCGAGCTTCACATACGACGCGAGGGCGCGACCGGGAAAGCGAGATCCCTTAACAATGTCCATAACTGTCTGGAAAGCGGCGTCGAGTTTGTCTTCCTGGCCCTCTGACCTGCGGACCGGCTCCGACTCGGGTTCGGAAAACGGAACCACGTCCTTGTCGTACTGCAGGAACTCATCCACTGTCTGGATGAGTCTCGTCGCCGAACTCCACGATACGCCCACTGCCACTACGCGTTTGCCGTAGGGTCGCAGGATGTTCACCACGTGGACGAAGTCGGCGTCGCCGGATACCAGTACGAACGTCTTCACCGTGGGGTAGTCGTGGGCGCATTCAATGCAGTCTGCCGTCATCTTGACGTCCACGCTGCCCTTGATGAAGAAATCCTCGGCCTCCTGGGCTTGCGCGCGCACCGATGCCTTTGTCGGCACGTAGACCGGCTCAACGCCGGCTCGGTAGAGACGGGAAGACTCTTTCTGGTGCCATCGCTGTGTCCAGTCAGCGTAAGCCTTTGCGACCACGACCCGCCCGTAGCGCTCTGCGGCGTCGCGGATGGCGGAAACGTTGGGGCTCATCTCCGCATCTTCAAGGCTCCATTTGATGTTTTCCCAATCGATGAAGAGTGCTACGTCGCCTTTTTCTTGTGTCGGCATAATCTCCTTGTCCTTGGCCTACGACATTGTCAGGCTCATCACGGCCTTCTGAGCGTGGAGGCGGTTCTCCGCCTCGTCGAAGACGACGGATTGCTCGCCGTCGATCACATCATCCGTGACTTCCCAGCTCCGGTCGGCCGGCAGGCAGTGCATATAGATGGCGTTCGGATCTGCCTGCGCCATATGCTCCGGTGTGGCCTTCCAATCCTTGTAGCTGTCGAAGATCTCCTGGGCCAAGTCCGCATCATCCTCGCCAACGGGCGGCTGGAAGAGCTGGATGGGGCACCAAGCCTTGGGATAGAGCACGTGCGCATCCTCTGCAGCCCCCATGAAGTCATCTGTGATCTCGAAGGACGCATTGTTCATCTCGGCATAGCCCTCACAGGCCTCGATCACCTCGGGGTCGAGGGCCATCTCCGGCGGTCGTGCTAACACGGTGTCACAGCCCATCATGCTGGCGGCGATGATGGCGCTCTGGGGAACGGCACGTGGCTTATGGATACTGGGCGAGTAGGCCCAAGACATCACGAACTTGACGCCCTTGAACCCGCCAAATTTCTCTTTCACCGTGAGCACGTCAGCCAGGGCCTGGAATGGATGATACTTGTCATCCTCCATATTCAGGACGGGGATATCAGCCCAGTAGGCGAAGTTGTTGATCAGCTCATTGGCGCCGCCATACTCCCAGTCCACAGGGTCACCGTAACAGCGAATGGCGATGCCGTCTCCCATGCGGGCCAACACCCGAGCCACGTCGGACACGCGCTCCGTGCTGTAGGCTACCTCCTTGCCGGGCAAGGCCGGAGTGTAGATCTTGCCAGGCTCCAGGTAATGGGCGTGGCCGCCCAATTGCGTCATCCCGCCCTCGAATGAGTTGCGGGTGCGGAGCGACGAGTTATAGAAGATCATGAACAGCGACTTGGCGCGCAGAATATGATCGTGATACTCGCCGATGGCGTTCCGTCGCTTCAGATCCAGCGCGACGTCCAGTATGGTCTCTACTTCCTCCTTGCTCCAGTCGAGCAAGGTGACGAAGTCTCGTCCACGGAAGCTTTCTGTCTTCATAAGTTTATACCTCCATAGTACAACAAGTCTTGTCGGGTATGCACACCTCAAGAGAGCATTGATCAGGTCCAGTAACCGCTGACCAGGCCTCCCTCAGATGCGTCAAACACATGCTAAACGGTATGATCTAACCTCAACCCACGACCCACGCACCAGCGGGGTCCGGACCAAGAATCGGTCGGCGCTTTGTGCCTCCAGCCGCCAACGAGACCAGCCTCTCCGTGGCCCGTCTCACCGGCGCAAAACATGGAAGTCAAAGAAATCAGGCAGGAAGTAATTGCACGAATACTCGACGGGGGCGAAGTCCTCCGTCAGCAGCGTCTCGGACAAGAGTAGCAGAGCTTCTCCCGGATCGATCTCCAGGTGCTCTGCCAGCGTGTCGCCAGCGTTGAGTGCGGTGATCTCGGCAACAGCTTCACAGATGTGAAAAGAATCCCGTTTCGCCAGCAGATCGAGCACCGATCCATCGAACGACGCGTCCACTGCCTGAGGCGGTAGGACCTCTACCGGCGCGTAGTCGATAAGATACGCGGCCGAGCGACTGTCGACGGCGATCGTGCGCCGGACGCAGGTAACCGGGTCCGATGGAGACAAGCTGAGCCTTGCTGCCAGGTTCTCGTCCGCCGGCAACTCCTCAACGCTGAGTCGGAGGACTTGCGTTGACATGCTGTGCCGTTCCGCTATCGCCAGAATGCTGTCAAGACGCTCCAGCCCGCTGGTCATCCGCTCCCCATACGCGGGGGCCACGAAGGTGCCCACGCCGTGCCTACGCACGATGACGCCTTCCTGTTCGAGGTTGAATAACGCCTCGCGCAGCGTGGGGCGGGAGATCCCTAGTTGGGAAGCCAGACTCGATTCAGAGGGAAGCTGTTCACCGGGTTCATAGATCCCCTCCCCGACGAGTCTGAGGAGGTGCTGCTGGGCCTGGATGTGAAGGGGGCGCCGGTCGATTCTCAGTTCGTGCATGTTACGGATGGTAAGATGTCTTACAACTTGTCCCTTAGTATAACGCGGAAGCGGTAGTCTGTCAAATGGAGGTGACCTGGGCGGCCCCGATGCAAGCATTCGTTGCGCCCGATCTGCGGCAGGTCGTGTGGCTGGTTGAGAGATCATCCGCTGAAAGACCTTCTCCCGCGGCCTCATCGCCGCTTGGCTCCGCCGAGGTTCCTCTCCCCGAAAAGAGTTTCTCCTCGCCTCTCAGGTCAAGCGTCCCCACACCGGTGCCGAGCTATGTGCAGAGTGAGGTCCTTGACCTTGACACGATTGACTTCTGGCCTATCATTGCTCCACTATGCTGGAAGCTCGTGCACGTGACATCCGCTTAGGCTGGGTTCAGCAGCGGCGCCTGGGTTCTTGAGGAAACCGGTGACAGTCCTCACGCTCCCGACGTGGCCGTGGAATCTCGTGCGAGATCTCGCGGGCGCTCACTCCGTCAAGCTCTGGCTGGTGGGCGGCGCTGTCCGTGATCTCCTCCTGGGTCGGCCGGTCCACGACTGGGACTTTGCCGTCGATAGGAGGGCGATGGAACTCGCACGGGCAGTCGCTGACGCTTTGGATGGCCACTTCTTCCCTCTTGACGAAGAACGGGGCACTGCTCGAGTGGTCCTGAAGTCTGGGGGTCAGGCCTCGACCGATCTCGACTTTGCACGCCTCCGGGGAGAAGGCCTCTGGGCTGACCTGGCTGCGCGTGATTTCACGATTAACGCCATGGCGGTCGACGTCAGGGGGCAACTGGTAGACCCCCTGGGCGGGCTTGCGGATCTGGATGCCGGCTGCATCCGCGGCACCAGGAGGACGGTTTTCACAGACGACCCGGTGCGTCTCTTGCGGGGACCGCGTCTGGAGCGGGAACTTGGATTCCGGATGGAGCATCTGACCGAGGGCTGGGTTCGTGCCGATGCTCCCCTGCTGGTCGGCGCGGCAGCTGAAAGGGTACGCGATGAGCTCAGCCGCGGGCTGGCTGTACCTGTTGCATCTCAATTTGTGCGGCGGATGGATCGACTCGAGATGCTGACCCACATCTTGCCTGAAGTCGCACAGCTCCAGGGGGTTGAGCAGTCCCATCCTCATCGGTTCGACGCCTGGCGCCACACACTGAGCGCCATCGACATCGTCGATGGGGTAGTCGCCACGGCCACGGGAGAGCCCCTGCCGGCGGCGTTGGAGGCGTGCGCGGAGGTTCCAGCCTCCGCCTGGAGCGAGCTGATACGGAGGATGGGTCAGTTCGCGGGACCCGTACGGAGCCACCTGGCGGTCGTTGCGTCTGCTGATCGCGATCGACTACTGCTGCTCCGGCTTGCGGCGCTCTTACACGATGTCGGAAAGGCTCAGACGCGGTCCAGAGATCAGGATGCTGGCGACCTCTATTCCGGACACGAGTTGCGGGGGCGCGAAACTACAGTCAGCCGACTGCGGGCGCTTCGCTTCAGCCGCAGTGAGGTCAGTCGGGTGGGCTCCATGGTGGCAGCGCATCTCCGCCCTGGCCAATTGGCGCGGGAGGAACGCATCACGCGGAGAGTGATCTATCGGTATTTTCGAGACACAGGCGATGTTGGTGTGGACACCGTATTGCTCAGTCTTTCTGACTACCTGGCAACTTGGGGCGCAAATCTGAGGGAGAGTTGCTGGGCTCGACGCCTGGATGTCGCTGAGCTTCTCCTGTTTCACTACTTTGAGTGCCCGGAGGGGACGGTCAATCCCCGGCTTCCCGTCGATGGACACGACCTGTTGGATGTGCTCGACCTAGAGCCGGGCCCGGAGATCGGTCGGCTTCTCGATTTGCTTCGTGAGGCGGCAGCGGTCGGGGAGATTGGGACGCGGGAGGAGGCCCTCACGCTAGCCCGAGACTCCGTCGAATCCTCGTAGGCGTCACCTGAGCGCCTGAGAGTAGGGAGACTATTGTGCCATCATCCCGTGCCATTCGCCCCCAGCTCAAATTCCTCCAGCCGGAGAACGTCGCGCAGGTGCACGATGCCTCTCTGGAGATACTCTCCTCGGTCGGCGTCCGTGTCGACTCGCGAACTGCCTGGGAGGTCTTTGACAGAGAGGCCCGAGTCCGGCGCGAAGGGCGAAGGGCCTACCTGGCACCTGAGTTGGTGGAGGAGGCACTCCAGAGCGCGCCATCGACCATCGACATCTACGACCAGGAAGGGGCATGGAGTTTCCAGCTTGGCGTCGGGGAGGCTCACTTCGGCGTGGGGGTCACTGCTCTATTCTACCAGGACCCGGGGTCCGAGGAGACAGTTCCTTTTACACGGGATCGTTTCCGTTCGATGGTAAGGCTCGGTGAGCGACTCTCCAGTTTCGAGATTGTATCCACCGTGGGGATCATCCAGGATCTCTCGCCCGACGTGGCGGATCTCTACGCCGTCTTGGAATTGGCAGCCAACACCACCAAGTCGCTCGTCGTGCTCGTCTCCGACGACGAGCGGTTCGAAGACTGTCTGAGACTGTTGACCCACCTTCGGGGTGATCTCAGGAGCCGTCCCTTTGTCATCCCCTATTTCAACCCCATTTCACCCCTGGTGATCAACGCTGGAACAGTGAACAAGATGGTGACGGCTATCAAGTACGGGCTGCCATTCGTTTACTCCAACTACGGCATGATCGGCGCCACGACGCCTATCACGCCGGCGGGCACGCTGGCCCTGCTCAATGCTGAACTCCTTGCTGGTCTGACGCTCAGTCAGCTCATCAGGGCGGGTACGCCGGTCGTCCTCGGCAGCTTACCCGCGTCCTTCGATATGCGGGGGATGGGCACCTTCTATCAGCCTCAAGGGTATCTAGTCAACGTCGCTTGTGCCGAGATGATGGCCCATTATGGCATCCCTCACTGCGGGACCTCGGGGAGTGGCGTGGGGTGGGGTTCCGGCCTTGTGGCTGCTGGTCATCAATGGATGAATCATATCCTGGCTTCCGTCACTGCCATGGAGCTCGTCCCCTTTGTGGGCGACATCCTGGGAGCCAAGGCTTTCTCACCGAGGGTTCTGGTCTACGCGGATGACGTCATTCGGGAGGCACGCCGGCTGGCTGTAGGGTTTGAGATCGACCATGGGGCAATTGGTCTTGCAGATATTGCCGAGATCGGCCCGGGGGGGACCTTTCTGGAGTCGGAGCGCACGTTCGAGCTCTTTCGGGAGGCCTACCGGCAGAGCGACGTCCTGCCGCTGCTCACCTTGGAGGCCTGGCAGGAGCGGGGGGCGCCGCAAGCTGAGGATGCGCTCAAGCGATACACCCGTCAACTCGTTGCGGGACTCCAACCTCCTGACGGTTGTGCGGATCTGATGGCTCGTGGTGAGTCCTTCATCGAGGGACTCGGCCTCTCCTGACTCTCTCTTAGCAAACCCTATGAGCAAGCGCGGGGTCTGAACCCGCGCTTGCTTGAGTTAACGCCGTCAGCTCCGCAAGACTGTTCGACGGCGGGGAGAGCCACGGCGCTAGGAGGGGCTGTAGGCCTCTACGACCTCATTCATCTCCTGCCGAACGGCGTTTGGCAGAGGGTCAGGCTGATGGTTCGCCAGAATCTCCCGTACTTTGTCGCGGGCCGCGTCGACACGGCTCACCTGTCCCTTTGCGTACCAGTCTTCGAAGCTGTCTCGATCACTGAGCGGCGACAGGTACAGCGCGTCCCGCATGTGGGTTACGGTGTGTTCCTGGTCGAGATAGACCCCGCCGGGCCCCATTTCCATGATTAGGTCCAGGGCGAATGCCTCGTCGCTGAAGTCCCGCACCTCAAGGATCCGGCGCACCGTTTCCGCGGCCTCAGCCTCGAGGACGATCTCCTCGTATCTTAGCAGATTCGAGCCATCCAGCAGGCCCAATCCAAAAAGAACGCTCGCTCCAGCCACAGAGGGAAGCAGGAAGGAGATGGTGTCCTCCCATGCGGCCTGCGGTCCGGGGACCTTGGCACTGCTAGCGCCAGCGCCCACGATACTGGGCAACCCGTAGAAGCCGGCCATCTCCGCGACCATCATGCGCAACCGGAGGGCCTCGGGTGATGACGCCACATAGGCACCCGTTCGCAAATCCAAGGTGGCCGGTCCGCCGGAGTAGAACACCTTCGCACCCGGCTCTGCGATCTGGAGGAGTGCCAGGGCGCTGACGACCTCTGCGTTCAAGACCGCCATGGTGCCGGCAAGTGTTACTGGAGACGTGACACCCATGGTCGCCATAGGATACATACCCACCGGAATCCCGGCTTTGGCGAAGGTCAGGGCGGCCTCGATGCCGCCGGCATCCTGCGTGAGGGGGGAGATGGTGCACACGAAGTTGCTGAAGATAGGCTTCTCCTTCAGGGCCGTTCGTCCTCCGGCCACGGCGGCCGCCAGGTGGATTTGGGCCTCCGCATCTCTGGCCGACGTCACCGACTCCGTTAGGACGTGCTTGCTGCTGTTCAGGAAGCAAGCCTCCAACTCCTCCACCGCCAGGGCCTCGTTGCTAATGTCTTGAGCGCTCACAGTGGGGCTTACAATGTCTACCGGGTCCAAGTAGTCGGAGATGAGGGCCATAGTCTCGATGTCGGCTTTCGTTGTACCCCGGCGCTCACCCGTCTCGAAGTCAATGGCCAGAGCTGCGCAGCCGTCTTGAGAGTAGTACGTCCTCTCCATCCCCAGATCCAGGTCGTGTTCGCCGTCGCGTGCATGGAGCACGAAGGAGGTAGGGGCTTCCTCAAGTGCAGATGCGATGACATCCGGGGGAACTCTCACTACATCCTTGAGAACCTCCGCGCCAGCGCCTTGCCATATCTCTCTTGCTACTTCCGAGTGGAACCGGACGCCGCGCTCCGCGATCAGTGTAAGCGACTGATCGTGGATCCTCCGCAGGACTTCCTTAGTGCTGCCAGCTAATAGCATCAGTGACTCCTCCTATATCTGGTCGGACTATTCGGGCCTAAGCGCGGTTGGGATACTTGACACGACACCGCAAATCCTATATAATATATTATACTTCAAATCACAGCGACGTCAACTTCACACCGGCACGCCTTTCAAGCCGCTGGTCTGCTTGGTAAGGCCCATAGGATGCTTAAGCTACCTAAGGAGGCAAAGGCATGCGACCGCAGTTCAAGATTCTGAGTGATGATTTGGTGGAAAGGATCATCGCAGAGGGATTTGAGTTGCTGCAGGATCCGGGAGTACGGGTCCACAACAGTGAGGCGCTGGATCTGCTCGCAGACGCGGGAGCTGATGTGGACTTCGATTCCCAGATCGCGTACATCCCCCGAGAGATCATCGAGCGGGCGCTGGAGACGGCACCATCAGACTTCCATCTATATGATCTGGGCGGCGAGTCGGTCGTCCACTATGGGGGCGACAGCGTCCAGTTCGATCCGGGGTCGGCTGCGATCACGGTCCTCGACAGTGACACGAAGGAGCAGCGGGCGCCCGTGACGGAGGACTTCGTCAAGTTCGTGAAGCTGGTCGAGACGCTACCGCAGATCGACGCGCAGAGCACGGCCTTTATCTGCACCGACGTGCCGGAGGAGATCGGGGATCTCTATCGTCTCTATCTGGCCCTCAATTATATGCGCAAGCCCATCGTCACCGGCGCGTTCCGCAAAGATACCTGGTGGACTATGAAGGACATGCTGGTTGCCGTGGCTGGTGGGGAGGCGGAGCTTGCGGAGAAGCCCATTGCTATCTTTGACGTCTGCCCCTCGCCCCCCCTGCTGTGGAGCGACCTGACGTGCCAGAACATGATCGATTGTGCACGGCACGGCATCCCCTCAGAGCTCGTCTCCATGCCGCTCGCGGGCGCCACGGCGCCGGTGACTGTGGCGGGTGCGGTGGTTCAGCATGCGGCGGAGTGTATGAGCGGCGTGACCATCTGCCAATTGGCTCAAGAAGGCGCACCCATTGTTTGGGGCGGGTCGCCCGCGGCCTTCGACATGCGTGAGGGCACGACACCCATGGGGGCTGTCGGCACCTGGATGATCGACACCTCATACACCGAGGTCGGCAAGGCCCTGGGACTGCCGACGCACGCCTATCTGGGCATGAGTGACGCCAAGGTAGTGGATGCGCAGTGTGGACTGGAGTCCGCCGGGGGCACACTGCTTGCAGCCTTGGCCGGCGTGAACATGGTCTCGGGTGCTGGCATGATGGACTTCGAGAGTTGTCAGAGCTATGAGAAGCTGGTCATCGATGCTGAGATCATTGGTATGGCCAAGCGTCTGATTGCCGGCGTTGAGGCCCGCGACGAGCCCATTGCGCTGGATCTGATGCGGAGCTTGGGCCACCGCGCGGACTATCTCGGACAGCTTCACACCGCCAAGTGGTTCGGCAAGGAGCAGTACATACCCTCCGAGGTTATTGACCGTGGGTCTCTTGATGCCTGGAAAAAGAAGGGGGCAATGACGACGTGGGAGCGAGCCCGGGACCGGGTGGCGGCGCTCTTGCCCACGTATGAACCCTCCCCCATGCCGGATGACATGCGCAGCGAAATCCGCTCCATCACGCAGACGGCGGCTCAGAGCTTTGGCATGGATGAGTTGCCTCCCCTACCCGAGGCTTAGGATCAAGCGAGGAGAGAGAACATGGCAAACGAGATTCTGACCAAGATTACGCGCAGCTTGGTGGAGTGCGAGCCAGACGAGACGGAGGCCTTGACCAAGCAGGCCCTGACCACCGGCGTCGAGCCGCTTGTGATCATCAATGAAGGACTCGTGCCCGGCATGGAGATCGTGGGACAGAAGTTCCAGTCCGGCGAGTACTTCTTGCCCCAAATGGTCATAGCAGCCAACGCGATGCAGCAGGCTATGGAGCTGCTCGAACCGGAGCTGCAAGCGCGCCAGCAGGTCTCAGAGTCGGCCGGCACCGTCGTCATTGGTACGGTCAAGGGCGACATTCACGAGATCGGCAAGTCCCTGGTGGCGACGATGATGTCGGCGCATGGCTTCCGCGTTCACGATGTCGGCGTAGACGTGGACGTAGAGACATTCGTCCACAAGGTCAAGGAGACCGGAGCGAACCTAGTTGGGCTGTCCGCCCTCCTCACGACGACGATGACGGCCCAGCGAAAGGTCATCCAGGCCTTGGAGGAGGCGGGTATCCGAGACCAAGTCAAGGTCCTGGTCGGTGGTGCACCGGTGACGCAAGAGTGGGCGGAAACGATCGGGGCCGACGGATACGCTGAAGATGTCGTGGGCGCTGTCGATCTCAGCAAGCGTCTCATTGGCTGAGGTTGTACGGGGCCTGCTGTTTCGCGGGGTGCTGAAGCCAGTTGGGTTGAGCTTCAGCACCCTGCATTCTGGGAGCAGGGACTATGGGGCCTGATGCTTGGGCCGACGACGACGGGCTACTAGAGAAAAAATCTCTCCGGAGCGAAGTCTTTGAGCTTCTGCGTCGGAGGATCGTGAGCGGTGAGTACGGGCTCGGTGAATGGCTGCGTCAGGAGGAGATCGCCAACGAACTCGGCGTGAGTCCTACACCGGTCCGGGAGGCACTGGACGAACTCGTGGCGGAGGGGCTTGCCGAGCGCATTCCCTACCGTGGTGTCCGCGTACTTCAGCTCTCCGCGGAGGAGATCGTTGATGCCTACGTCTTCCGTCTGCTGCTAGAGGTCACAGCCGCCCGGCTATCGGCATTCAATGTCACGGAGGAACAAGCCGCGGTCTTGCACGGCATACTGGACGAGACGGAAGCGTTCTTGGCCCTGGATGATGTTTCGGGATACCAACTCTTGAATCGGCGTCTTCATCAACGGATTGCTGCCTCAAGCGGAAACGAGCTACTGGCCCGGCTCTACAAGCTGGTCGTTAATCGGTTCCCGGACTGGATGATGTACGGAGATCTCGCTGAGCAGCCCGAATTGCGGCGCAGCGCTATGGCGCGAGACCTCGGGGAGCATCGAATGCTCATCGATCTCATCACGTCGCATCAGGCCGAAGCCGCTTCGCGCCAAGCTATGCGTCATATGCGGGGCGTCGGTGAAGAGCTAATTGCCTGGACCGACGTCCCGGAGAGGATGCTTCGTGAGAAAGAGCAGGAGATCCAGGCGTTCCTGCCCCGCATCGAGACGTCAGACGACGGCTGACTCTGTTGCCGCGATAACCTGCTCCAGCTCCGCCAGGAGCTTTGGCTCCAGGGGTGTGGGATGATGGGTCTGGAGTATTCTCCGTGCCTCCGCACGGGCCCAGTCTCTTGGTCCATCCCCTTTCTCTTCCCACTCGCTGTACGGCCGTCGGTCCATATGCTGGTGTACCCAAAGATCGTCCATATGCTGGCGGGTGTGCTCTTGCGTTAGAAAGTGTCCGCCCGGCCCCACGGCATGGACGACGTCAAGTGCCAGTGTCTCCTCGTTGACCGGGATGCCTTCCATCATCTTCCGGACGATGCGGAAGATCTCACAATCCATCAGCATTTGCTCGTACGACCAGATACGGCTGCCGTCAAGGAGGCCGACGCCGAGAAGCATATCGGACATCGCCGCTGAGGCCATCAGCGTGGAAAGACTGTTCTCGATGCCGGCTTGCCAGTCCGGTTCTTTCGCACCGGTGGCGAAAGAACCCATCGATAGCGGGATGTCGTAGAAGTCGGCGAGCGCGTTCGTCGCTGCCCCAAACAGAAAGTCCTCTGGGCCGCCACCGGTGTAGGCTCCGCTGCGGAGGTCCATTGCTGTCTGAGCGGCGGCATAATAGACGGGCGTCCCAGGGTAGGCCAACTGGATCAATGCTAGCGCGCTGATCACCTCCGCATTGCCCACGGCCAGCGTCCCGGCCATCGTGGCCGGCCCAGTGGAGGCACAGGACGTCATCGTCATGAAGCCCACGGGCAGCCCCGCCTCGGCTGCGATGAGGGCTGCATCCAGGCTTCCGCCATCCTGTCCGAGTGGCGGGAGGGTACACTGCATAATGGAGAGAACGGGGCGTTTCCGTAGAGCGTCTTGTCCACCCGCGATCAAAGCGGCCATCTTGAGGGCGGCTCTCGCTTCGTGGCTCGAATAGATGCTCTCCGTCTGAACGTGCTTAGTTGAGTTCCGCCACACGGCCAGGAGCTCGTGCAGCCCTCGGGTTTCGGGCGGGTAGTCCTGTGCCGAGACCGGGACCCAATGGAATCCAATCTCGGGCAGATGATCGGCGATGCGGGCGATATCGACCACATCCTGCAGACAGGAGCGCCGCAGCTCCTGGGTCTCGATGTCGATGATGTGGACGCCGCAGCCGTCCGTACCCACGAAGACGTGGTTGCCGTCCAACGACAAGTCCTGGGCCTCATCACGTGCTGCAAGGGCGTAGGCTGATGGTGCCTCGCCCAGAGCATCCTCGATCAGTGTGCCTGGTGCTTTGACGATCATTGTCTCCCGGTCTACCCGGGCGCCATGAGCCTCCCAAATGTCCAATGCTTCAGGCAGGGGGAATCTGACTCCGGTGTTCTCGATGAGATCAAGGGTGGCCGTGTGGAGGCGGCGGATGTCCTGCTGGTCGAGGACCTCCACTCGCCACTTCGGGTTGCTGATCGATAGGATCTTCTTGGTCAATTCCGCTAGCTCCTCATATGATTAGTGTGCTGCTACGCAGCGACGGTACGCATGGCACCTATTCCTAAGTGCCCTGGATCCGTAATGGCCTCGCCCGGAATGGCAGGGACCTGCCTACAGTACAGCAACGGACGGCTCGGTCCTTCAAGGACACGGATTCGGCCGAGGCGATCAGCCTAGAAAGAGATCCTTGGCGCGCCTTGGGCTTAACCACGAACCGGTTTCGAGGCTCACCTTAGAGACCTGACGCCGGGGGGGACGGGAGTGTCTTTTTCCTACATCCCGAGGGTACGGCCTCTCACGTCAAATCCCTCCTATCGGGAGATCAGCAGCGGGCGTCGGCTCCGCCGTAGGACCTCATCCACTTGGCTGCCAAGGACGATCTCCCTCACAGGATCGAAGCCGTAGCCGCCCATTGCAATCAGGCTGCATTTCCGTGCCTTCGCCGTCCGCGTGACTACGCCAGCCACAGGCCCGTATCCCTTCACAAAGTCAGCCTGCACTCTTCGCTCACGTAGGTAGGTCTTTGCTTCTTGCAGCGTTCTGGATGTCGTACGCCCTGTCTCCAATACGGTTACCACGACCAGCGGGATGGCCCACGCCATTGACAAGTACGTCGAGACGTAGAGGGCCTCCCGCGACTTCGGGCTCCCATCATAGGCTAGCAACACCCGCTGTAACGCCGGTGGTTGGGATGGAACGGTCAACACAGGGGTTGGACACCGCCGTATGATGGTGCTCATTCCGGAACCGAGACGGGCGGCTGGACGCGGGGCAGGGGGAAAGCTCAGGCTTAGGACCACGAGGTCAGCCCATCGGGCTCGGCGGCAGATCTCATTCGGCACGTGACCGAAGCCAAATACAAGATTGCCCGGCGTGTTGGCCTGCGTGCATCGGCGCAAGAACTCTTGCTCCATCATTTGTCTGCCCTTGGACGACACGTCGTCCTCCGGGGCCAAAACGTGAAGGCCATGCACCCTTCCACCCTCGCGCTCGGCCAAGTCCAGCGCGTAGTCGAGGGCATCCCAACTTGTGTCCCTTCCGTCAATTGCCACGAGGATGTCCGTGAACATTCTTCCGGCTGGATCGGCGGCCCGTCTCTTCCTGCGCCATTGACCCGGGCGGGGGCCGGGCTCAATCTCTGCGGGTGTCACGGCGTCGAGGATTCGCTCGCTCAGTCGAGCCACGACGCGTCCCGGTCGTAGACTGTACCGAGCAGCCAGGTCTTTGGCTGCGGCCCCAGGCTCGATGTCCCAGCCAAGTTCCTTCTCTAGGCTGGATCTGTGCTCGCTTACCCAGACGTATAGATCCGTCTCCGTTCGCTCAGGGAAGTATCGGAGGATGTTTCGGACCCCAATCACCTGGACGACGGGCAAGTAGACATCATCGTACCATCGATAAACCGCCTCTTCGTAGGACGTGTCCCGCTTCTCCTCTAGATCCAAGCGCAACCGGTGCTCTCTGATCTGCTTCTCCAGCAGCGGGTATTGGCCGGGGACGGTCATAGTCAGGTCGGCCTCGGGACGCAGTTCATCAAGTTTCGTCTCATCCAGAAAGCTGGCGTATTCGGCCTTGAGGATTAGTGTCTCGGCATTGACGTCCGGCGTGAGCGAGACTTTGGTTTGGACATCCGTGACATACGCCCATATGTGTGAGTCTCCGAGCTGGCGGGCTGCGGAGACACGATGGTTACCGTCGAGTACAAAGTAGACCTCGTCAATGCGGTAGACCCGTATTGGCCGGACGGGACCGGGATTGGTCAACTCCTCTCTGGCCTCGATCCACCGCGCCTCATCGCGGTCCTCTCGGGGGAGAAAGCTGCGTGTGAAATCAACGTACCGTCCTACGCTTCCGGTGATGGCGTCCAGTGGGATCTGTTCGAGTCTCCGTTCGCTCCGCGCTTTCCCTCTAAGATGCTCTCGGACCTCGTCATAGGCGAGGAGGTTGGGCGGCCGGCCCGTTAGGCGGGCCAGAATCTCGTCCAGCGTCGCCCGAGCGCGGGCCCGGCGGAAGTCCTGGACGGCTGCTGAGGGTGCCTGTGTCACTGGATGGCCTTACTCTACCAGACTAAAGGATGTGGGCCAGGAACTGACGCGTGCGTTCCTCCTCGGGATCTGTGAACAGTTTCTCCGGAGGCGCGATCTCGGCCCATCCACCGTCAGCCATGAGGATTACCCGATCTGACACGTCCCGGGCGAAATGGATCTCGTGTGTGACGACCACCATGGTCATGCCCTCGCCTGCAAGCCGCTCCATCACTTCGACGACCTCGGCAATCAACTCGGGATCAAGGGCCGACGTTGGCTCGTCGAACAGCATGATTTTCGGCTCCATACAGAGGGCCCGGGCTATGGCGACGCGCTGCTGCTGCCCACCCGAGAGTCGGGAGGGATACTCATCGCGCTTATCCGAGAGCCCCACCCATTCGAGGAGTTCCTCCCCCTTCTCCGTGGCTTCCCTCTTGGACAGCCTCTTCACGGTCAGCGGAGCCTCCATGACGTTCTCGAGGGCGGTCATGTGGGGAAAGAGATTAAACTGCTGGAAGACCATGCCGGCCTTCTTCCGAAGCTCGCGGATGTGGTATCGTTGCCGGCGGAGGGGTTCCTGGGCGTCAATCTCCAGTTCGTCGACCTCAATGGTACCGGCAGACGGCTCCTCTAGGAAGTTGAGGCAGCGTAGGAAGGTGCTTTTTCCGGCGCCCGAAGGGCCGATGATCACGACCACCTCACCCGGGCTCACATCCAGATCCACTCCTTGGATGACGTGCAAGGGGCCGAAGTACTTATGCAGGTCCCGCACTTTGATGATAGGCTCCGACATACGTCTATCTCCTTTCGCTGCGGGCCATATGCTCTTCGAGCTGACCCTGGAGGAACTGGAAGACAACGGTTAGGATCCAGTAGAACGCTGCCGCGACCATGAACGTCTCAAGCGATCGGAAGTTCTGGCGCCCTATCTTCTGGGCGCGATAGGAAAGCTCCCAGATGCTCATGACCGACACTAGAGAGGAGTCTTTCATCATCGCGATGAACTGGTTTCCGATGGGGGGGATCACGATGCGGAATGCCTGCGGCAGCACAATGCGTCGGTACAACTGCGTCTGCGACATGCCCAACGCTTCAGCTGCCTCGTACTGTCCCTTGCCGATGGCCTGGATGCCGGCGCGGAAGATTTCCGTCATGTACGCGCCGTAGTTGACCCCAAGGGCGAGGGTGCCCGCCACCTGGGCGGGGAGGACAACGTTCACTCGTGGGAGCCCCAGGTACCATATGTAGATCTGTACCAGGAGAGGGGTGCCCCGGATCAGGGAGATGTAGAAGCCGGATACGCCGTTGGCTATGGGGTTCTTTGACAATCGTCCCAGGGCTCCAAGTAGTGCCAGGACAACGGCAAGGGCGATGGAGAGCGCAGAAATCCTCAGGGTCATCCAAGCGCCACCCATAATGAAGGAGAAGTAGTGCCGCATGAAAGCCACATCGAGGTTGAACCGGCGGAGCACCGAATAGAGGACGACCATGACAAGGAACCAGACCGAGGCGACAAAGATGGCGGTCCGCAGTTTGCGCGTCCTCTGGCTCGACATGAGCTGCTCGGACAAGGAGGTGGAGTCGGCTGCCTCGTACGATGTAGCGACGGGCTGGGACATCAGGACGGCGACAAGGGCTCCATACCAGCCCAGGAGGACGAGCAGGGGCCAGGCGATGCTGAGCTGTTCGGCGAACGATAGCGGATAGATGAGGACCTCCAGCAGAGGCAGGCCGACAGTGACGATAGGGCCTATCACGTACAGGAACAAGGCTAGCAGATGGGCCCATGGGCGAAGCTTCCACAGACCCCAGAGACTGATGATGCCTGTGAGCCCGCTGATGAGCATCCATGTGCGCAAAACATCACCCCAGACAGGCTGGAGCCCCTTCTTCGTCCAGGCGATGAAGGTCACCTTCTGATTGGCCGTCTCCCATACCCGCAACGTGCCGTCCGCTCCGCCTGAGAGGATCATCTCCGGGCCCCAGCCGAAGGCGACGCCGTTGACGCCGCTCAGGTGCCCCTCAAAGATCGCCGTGCTCTTGCCACCTGGAATCCGCCAGGTGCGGATTTTGTTGTCCTCGCCACCGGACAACATGGTCTTGCCATCCTCATGAAACCTCAGGGCTGTGACAGAAGCCCAGTGACCAATTGAGGGCCATTCGACCTGTCCGGTCTCGACTTCCCAGAATACAATGGTCGTGTCCTCACTGCCCGAGGCTAGGAGCGTGCCATCTGGACTGAATGCGAGGGCCGTTACCTGAAGCTCGTGTCCGAGCCAATCCTCGTCCGCTTCGTCGCAGGCTGCCTGGGTTTCTATGGCTCGTTCGTCGCAATAGCTGGCGAGGGTGCGCACGAGGGCGCCCGTCTGCGTATTCCAGAGGCGAATGCTCTCTCCGTAGTCGGTCGCAACCAACGTACCGTCTCCATTGAGAGCTATGGCTAATCGGGCGTCGGCATCCTGGGGGAGGGACTGCACAAGCGTTCCCGAAGCAATGTCCACGATGTGGACTGTGCCATCCTCCCCGACGGCACCCGCTACGCTACCGTCACTGGACAGCGAGAGGTCATTCAACTGGGTGCCCGCATCGATGGTCTTCCTCACCTCGCGCGTCCCAACATCCCACATGCGGATCTCACCGTCGGCGCCGGCTGAGATCATCGTCCTGCTATCCGGTGTGAAGGCGACACCGACGACGGAGCGTCGATGTCCCCGGAGACTGGTACGGGTCCAGCCCTCCTGCGCATTCCACAGGTAGACCCTCCCGTCGTTTGCTGAGGCCGCGATCAGCGAGTTGTCGGGGCTAAGGGCGAGATCTTGGATCCTACTCACAACCGCTAGACGGATGGGGCCGCCCGCGTAGTGCTGAACCGCATACAACAGGCTGAGTAGAACGGTGACGGAGACGAACACCAGGGCGAACTTGATCGCTCGGGAATGGGTCCCAGGTACGGAGTTGATGAATGACACTTTACGACGCCTCCTTTCGCAGGACGGCTTTGGCTCTCAGCGGCGTATGGTGGGCGGTCTCGTCAGTTCCAGTACCGCGTCGGAGTTCATCAAGGACCCGAGCGGTGAGCGGGGAGCAGTTCTTCTCATTAGGCGTGCATCTACTGACCAGGCAAGCAGGGGCACTTACACAGCGTGCCCCTGCCCGCCAAACGCTGCTACTGTCGCATCTACCGCCGCCGGCGGTCGCGCGACGAGCTACTCCGGTGGAACGAGCGTCGTCAAGTCAATACCGTACCATTCCTCCGAGAGTTCGGTCAAGGTGCCGTCGGAGTGCATCTCGTCCAGGATCTCATTCAGGCGGCTCGTCATCCGGTTCGAAGGGCCGCGGGCTTTGTCCAGGGCGAAGACGAGCGGCTCGTAGAACGCCGGAGTGCCAACGTATTTCAGGTCGACACCGCTGTCGATGGCGGTCTGGATGGTCGGCTGGGCCGACATGACGGCATCAAGGCGCACGCCGTCGCCCAGGGCCAGGTCCTGGATGGCCTCGGCGTCGGTGGGGTAGGGCCTGATGTCGACGCCGGACGGCGGCTCATACA
>Ga0180431_10001198_pt1 | contig 36483 bp, 31 predicted proteins | sample SS_ome_11_FD_132459 | JGI IMG/M metagenome (GOLD analysis project Ga0180431, IMG submission 132459) | Hypersaline lake sediment archaeal communities from the Salton Sea, California, USA - SS_1_MS_1 metaG | ecosystem: Environmental > Aquatic > Non-marine Saline and Alkaline > Hypersaline >... | reverse complement strand
CAACCGATCCCAAATAGACACCCATTACGATAACATCCAAATTGAAATGCAAAAGATATTCGAATGTCTGCACGTTGCAGCCTGATCACATCGACAACATGTTGTCGTTCCCGCTTTACCAAGCGCCTATATGGAATATGAGTACGGGCAGATTCGCAAGCGGCTAGGACGTGCGAAACCCGAATAGTAGGCCGTCTCCGGTCACAAGCCAGCTAGCCGCGTTTTCTGTGCCTTGCCCTTCGGCTCTCAATCTCGGTATCGCCTCGTATCCGGCCTTTCGAGCGAGGGACTTGGTGCCTGCCCTTCTCTATCCCCACTTCGCAACGTACCTGTCCTTCGCCTCCGGGTTCAGCAGGCCCACTGGCCACTCTCCTCTGTAGACCCTGGCTATCTCGTGAGCCGGACGGTTTATCAACTCCATGAAAGCCGGTATGGAGAAATGGGCCGAGTGCGCGGTGACGATCACATTGTCCAGTTGGAGCAGCGGGCTGTCGGGGTTGATGGGCTCGGGGTCGGTCACGTCGAGCCCTGCCCCGGCCAGGCGGCCAGCGGTCAGTGCCCCATACAATGCTTCATGGTCGACGAGGCCACCCCTGGCCGTGTTGATCAGATATGCCGTGGGCTTCATCTTCTGGAATTGCTCCCGCCCCAGCATGCCTCTTGTATCGGGCGTCAATGGTGCATGTACAGAGACGATGTCGGAGTCGGCAAGCAACTGGTCGAAGTCAACGCGCTCCACACCCAGTGTCTCGAACACGCTGGCATCCACGTACGGGTCGTAGGCGATAACCTTCATTCCAAAGCCGCGGGCTTTAGGGACAATGGTCCGTGGCACCCTCCCCAGGCCGATGAGGCCAAGTGTCTGTCCCCCGAGGCGGGACATGGTGGGCCAGATGCTCCGCTGGATGTCCGGGTCTGGCTCCGTCTTCCATCCGCCCCCCTTCACGGTACGGTCCAGCCTGGTGATCTTCCTGGTGCTGGCCAGGATGAGGGCCATGGCGTGGTCCGTCATCTCTTCGAGGCAGTAGTCCGGGATGTTGGCGGCCAGCACGCCGTGCTCGCTAGCCGCTGCCAGGTCCAGCTTGTCGAAACCGATGCCTATGCTCATGATCAGCCTGCACCTGGGCATCCCTTCTATCACCCTCCGGGAGAAAGGCTGGAAGGTGGCAACGCCGATCACGGCATCCGCATCGTGCGCGGCGGCGATGATCTCATCTTCCGTTGTGCAATTGGTCCTCTCGAACTCGACCTGGATGTGCTCCTGCCGCAGCATCTCGCCGTAGTCAGGCATCGGTGACCCAGGCTGGTACATCACCTGCACTACTTTGAAGGACATCTCCATGACCTCCTTTGCCTTATGTCAAACACGACAGGCCGTGCACCAAAGCGCGGCTTGGCAGGCCTGTTGCCAGGCACTAGGCCGCCTTCCTTCCCAGTTCAAGCCCGCGACGGAAGGCCTCCTTGTTTCGTCCCAGAATCGTCTCCCTGCCCGCGTACTGCTTCTCCAACTCGGCCTCGATGAGTTCAGGGGGCACGGTCTTCACCAACTCGGTGTAGAACCCAAGCAGAATCAGGTTATTCACCACCACACCCCCCAAGCTCATGGCGATATCCAGGCCGTCCACGAGCACCAGGGTGAAGTCCCGCCTGTCCGGCTCGTCCCGCAGCCCGGCTCTCTCGGCAATCATGGTCCCCTGCGGCCTGACGCGGGACTCGAAAGCCTTGAGCTGTGAGCCATCCAGCAGCATCACCGCCCCGGCCTGGTCCAGGATCGGGGAGGCGATTTCATGGTCGGACAGTACCACGGTGCACTCTGAAGTCCCGCCGCGTCTTGCCTCACCGTAAGAGGGCATCCAGGAGACATGCCTGTATCTGTGCAGGCCCGCCGAAGCCAGAAGGCGTCCGGCCACCAGCACGCCCATGCCGCCGATTCCGGCGATGATCAACTCGGCTCTCGCTCCATCTTCAGCCATCTCTCCTCCAGTCCGTCGGTCCGTTTCCTGTGCTGTGCCTGCGGCGACCGCCTGTCCCCGCCAATCATACAGGACGCAACGCCCTCTGCCGCAGCCGGGTGCTAGTCGATCACGTCTACGTTCTTGAATTCTCCCAGGGGGAACTCGGGGATCATCTTCTCCTCGATCCAGGCCAGTGACTCGACCGGGCTGAGGTGCCAATTGGGTGGACAGGCAGACAGGACTTCAACGACGCTGAGGCCAATCTTGTCCACCTGCTTCTGGAAGGCACGCGCTATGTACCGCTTGGTGCGCTGGTAGTTCGCAGGGCCAGTAAGGGCCCCTCGTGCGCTGTAGGCCACCCCTTTGAAGGTGGCTGCCAGCTCGGGCACGTGCACCGGATATCCCCCCATGGCCAGGTTCCGGCCCTCGGGAGTCGTGGTGGTCACCTGCCCCATCAATGTAGTAGGTGCCAGTTGCCCGCCCGTGGTGCCGTAGTTAGCGTTGTTACACATGATGATTGTGATCATTTCAGCCCGCGTCAGCGCTCCGATGAAAGAGCCGGCGCCGATGGCGATGCAGTCCCCATCGCCCTGTACAGTGAAGACCAGGTTGTCAGGGTGCAGTCGTTTCAGTGCCGTGGCCATGTCAGGAGCCCCGCCATGGGACCCGATAACACAGTCGACATTGAGCATCCCTACTGCCGAGTTGCACCCAATGCCGGTGACGATCATCGCCGACCCGTCAAGCTCCATATCCTCCAGCACGTTGGCAATGATGCGACCTATGGTGGGGTGCTGGCATCCCGGGCAACCGGGCAACGGCATGACCAGCGTTCTCAGGGCCGATATGTTGACTTTGGCCTTCGACTCTCCCGTCATGACAGCCTCCGAATCTCCTTCAGCACCCTGCCCGGCAGAATCATTCCGGTGCCGGTTGGCAGGTGGCGGCTGAGCAGGCCCAGGAAATGGACCTCTGCCCTGCCTTCCGCAGCTACCCTCACGTCCTCCACCATCAGCCCCAGGCTGTCCTCCACAGCGAGGAACCTGCAGCCTCGCCCCACGGCGTCCTTCAGCACCTGGTAGGGAAAGGGCCAGAGGGTGATGGGCCGCACCAGCCCCACTTTGATGCCGTCAGAGCGGGCGGCATTGACAGCCTCTTTGCACACCCGCGACACGTAGCCGTAGGCCACCAGCACGAGCTCCGCGTCTTCCAAGCGGTAGCCTTCGTACCTGACCTCCGCCTCGGCCATTTGCTGGTACTTCTGGCCCATGTGTTCCAGCCAGGGCACGTAGTTGACATACCCGCCCCTCGGTGGGGCCCCGCTCGGATACGAATGAATGTAGCGTCGCTGGCCGTCCTTCTGGCGGTCACGGCCCAGCAGCGCCCAGTCCTTCTCCGGCAGGGGCCCAAAGTCAAGCGTCTTGATTTCCAGCGTCTCCGCAACCAGGCCCAGTATTCCGTCGGACAACACTATCGCCGGATTGCAGTACTTGTCGGCCAGGTGGAAGGCCAGTTGTACCATGTCATGTATCTCCTGCACCGAGGCTGGGGCCAAAGAGATGTTCTTGTACCCGCCCCCACCCCCGCTCCTGGTGACCGCCAGGTAGTCCATCTGGGCATGCTGCACGCTCCCCTGCCCGGGCCCACCACGCTGCACCAGGACGATGACGCAGGGCAACTCCGCCGCGGCCAGGTGGGAAAGCCCTTCCTGCATCAGTCCCCACCCGGGACTCGCTGTGGATGTCATAACCCTGGAACCCCCGGCAGCACCGCCGTACAGCATCATCACCGCACCGGTCTCCGACTGTGACTGCACGAACACCTTCCCCCGCTTGGGGAGTTCCCTGGAGAACCACTCGGGTATCTCATTCTGCGGCGTTATGGGGTAGCCGAAGAAGCCGTCGCAGCCGGCGCTGAGAGCGCCCCACCCCACAGCCTCGTTTCCCTGAGCCAGAATCCTCTCTGCCATTCAAGCCCCCTTGTCACCTGTCCATCGTCTCGGCATGCGCGTCACCTGGTATTCCTGAACTCCCCCAGGGGGAACTCCGGTATCATCGTCGTCTCTATCCACTCCAGCGACTCCACCGGGCTGAGATGCCAGTTAGGCGGGCAGGCCGTGAGCACCTCGACGAAGCCAAGGCCTGCGCCATCGATCTGCTTCTGGAAGGCGTTCCTGACGTACCGCCTGGTGCTCTGGTAGGACGATGGCCCGACAAGAGCACCCCTGGCGCTGTAGGCCACACCTTCGAAGGTTGCTGCCATTTCAGCCGGGTGGACGGGGTATCCGGCCGCCGTTGGGTCCCGACCATCAGGCGAGGTGGTCGTCCTCTGTCCCACCAGCGTGGTAGGAGCCAACTGGCCGCCGGTGGTGCCATAGTCAGCGTTGTTGCACATGATGATGGTTATGTTCTCGCCGCGCGTCAGCGCCATCCGGCAGCCAGCGCACCCCAGCCAACGGCCTCGTTCCCCTGGGCCAGAGCTACGCCAGCAGGTAGGTTGTCCTCAACAACAGAGATTGCCATGGCTCGCCGACCGGTGGGGCCTCTAGGCCTCCACGTACTTGTAGACGTCTATGGCGAAATGAGGGCACATCCAGGCACAGAAACAGCAGGCCGTGCAGCGGTCGGGATGGGCGAACTCCGGGAGGAGATACCCCTCCGGGCTGAACCTCTGCCCCGTGATCACAATGCATCCCTGGGGACAGAACTTCTCACAGTACCCGCAGCCTCGGCAGTTAGCCTCGTTGATGACTATCTCACCTTTGGACTCGCGTTTGGCCATGTGTCCTCCTGGGGCGGGGAGAGCCAGCAAGCAGCAGCCCCGTCATGATAGCCGGTCGATTGTAGAGCACATACTGGGGCCCGATCTCATACGGTATTGCACCGGGGCAACCGACACCGCGACCTCGGGAGTCTCTCAGTAAATCAGGCCGACTCTGCAAAGAGTGCGGCGCCTGGCCCTATACGTGGAGCGGCGGGGGAAGTCCCCCGCCGCGAACTGTACCCTTTTGTCAGGCGTGTGTCAAACGCACCAGCCTATGGAAAACTGCCTTGCCTAGCCTCCCAGCGTGGACGGGATGACGTAGTCTTGCATCAACACCCAGTCCTCCACGTCCGCCTTGTACTCGTACAGGCTGACCCCTCGCATGAAAGCGTTTGCCTCTGGCACGACCTTCCAGGGGAAACCGCCGAAGCCATCGACGGTCATGTCCGTTTCCCGCAGCGCCTGGAACAGGTCCATGGATGTCACATTCTCGCCACCCACCGCATCCGCAGCCCTCCTCAGGGCATCTACCAGCACCGTGCCATAGGACCAGCCGCATACGTAGCCTGTGCCGCCAAGGAAGTAATCGACTTCGCTCGAGCGGTATTTCTGCATGGCTGCAAGCACCTCAGTTATGTAAGTGCCCTCCTGGTTGTACCAGGGGAAATAGAACCCCGAGACACAGCCGTCCAGGTCCGCCGGTGGTACAACGGACTTGACCAGGGACCAGAAGGCCATCAAGCTCTCCAGCGGGCCGACGATTCTATTGTGGTACCCTCTCTGTCTCGCCTCTATGGTGAAGCTCGCAGACGGCGGGCCCGAAGCGCCTATGGCGATGTAGTCAGAGTCCTTGAGCCTGGCTATCTCGCTGGCCCAGGCCGTGGTCGTCGACGGAGCCATCTCCACAGAGGTGAGCTCGAGCTCGTCAGGATTCTCATCAATCACCTTCAGAAGGAAGTCCCGCTGTGCTTCATAGAAGGGTACGCCTGCCAGGCCGACAAACCCGATCTTGCACTTTCTTCCCTCGACAGTAACGTCCCACCCGTCCATGATCCAGTCGAGGATAACCTCCAACTGGCTCTCAGGCGGGCCGTACAGGCTTACCCCCAGTGGCGCGTCGAGATTCTCCAACTGGGTCGACCCGATGAAGCTGGGAATGTTGTCATCCTCGAGCTGGCTCCTGAGCATCTTGAAGTCGTGTGGCGCGCAGGAGAACAGGTCCATTCCCCTGTCCCTCAACCACTTGTAGCCCACGATGACCCTGGCAGGATCACTCTTGCCATCATAGGTCATGGTCTCGATCTCGACACCGGGCACGGGGTCGGTCTCCTTTGTCATCTTCAAGTAGTCGATGAGCCCGGTATATAGCTGAGTGGTACCCACGGTCGCCCGACCGGTGAAGTCCCAGTCCCAGCCAAATATGAGCTTGTTGCCCACCTCCTCACCGCCGTTGTCACCGCAGCCCACCAATCCCACCGGCGTTAGCAGTAGGACGGCCAGAAGCAGCGGCAACACCACCCTGGTCAGTTTCTTCAGCATATCTCCCTCCTTCTTGATTGTGCTCTCCCCCCTTCAAGGTATCCCAGACAGTATCATAACTCTACCGACGGCATCCGTAGACCGCCGGCAGAGTGAGCTTCAAACCGGGGCTGCGCAGAACGTCGACCCCAGGAGCTGCTTTGAGCCGCGCCGGATAGGAATCACCGTGTCACGACCTTCGGATGCGAACAAATTACCACTTAGCCCCCTTTCTGTCAAGGCCCCGGGCGTACTTGCCGGGCCAGGAATACGTAGCGGGAGTGGGCGCGACGCGCAGGCGTGGTATGTGCAAGCGACGGGGGGACTGGGGTGTGGGAGGAGCGCCAGAAGCACTCAGGTATCCCCTACGGAATTCTTGACTTCTGCGCAATCCAATGCAGCAGACGCATGCGTCCGCCGGTCCACGAGGGCTCGCCATTCTTTATGCAGTGATCAGTTACATGTCTCTCGTTGGTTACACCACCATTTGTGGAAATGGGTACCGGGAGAGCGAGGGGCTGGGTAGTGCGCCCGACGTCGGGCGCACTACCCAGCATGGCGTACGGGGGACGTATGGATCAGGGAACACAGCATGCGGCGGCAGCCCACTTTGATGACAACACAGTGGATAGAGAAAGACAAAAGAAGCAGGCAAGCTAGTGCAGGAATCTCACTGGTTGAAAGCTGCAAGCGGCCACAACACTTGAGCTTCGGGGGGTGCCAGCTACAACACCTGCCAAGCGAGGGTAAAAGGGCCAAAACCTCGCGCCCAGCTTGCCTGCCTGTTCACTTGTGTAGGTACTTGTGGCCCAGTCCCCACGGTATTTTACAGCATAGGCCAGAGAGTTGTCATCCCCCCTACTCCATGTCGCCCCAATTCTTCCCCACCTTGGTGTCCACCTTCAGGGCCACGCTCAGTTCCACGGCCCCTGACATCCTCTCACGGGCCAGAGCGGTTATCTCGTCCACCTCGTCCGGCGACGCCTCAAACACGAGCTCGTCGTGCACCTGAAGCAACATCCTGCTCTGCAATCCTCGCCTGTCCATCTCTCTCTGGAGGTCAATCATGGCTACCTTAATGATGTCGGCTGCCGTGCCCTGCACCGGCATGTTGACGGCCATCCTTTCGGCAGCCTCCCGAATCTGGCGGTTCGGGGAAGCAATCTCGGGGATGCGTCGTCTCCTTCCCAGCAGGGTCTGCACATATCCCTGTTCCTTCGCCAGCGCCTTGGTGGACTCCACGTACTCCTTGACCCCGGGATACCTCTCGAAATAGGAGGCAATGAACCGGGTTGCCTCGTCGCGGGACAGCTCCGTTGCCTGCTCAAGGCCGTAGTCGCTCATGCCGTAGGCTACGCCGAAGTTCACCACCTTGGCAACCCGGCGCATGTCCGCGGTCACCTCGCTTGCAGGGACACCGAAGACCTGGGCAGCAGTGGCGGCGTGGATGTCCTCGTCCGCCCCGAAGGCAGCCAGCAGACCCGCATCCTGGGACAGGTGCGCCAGGATGCGCAGCTCGATCTGCGAGTAGTCTGCGCTGATCAACCACCACGATGGGCTGGCTACGAAGGCCCGCCTCACCTGCCTGCCCAGCTCGCCGCGAACAGGGATGTTCTGCAGGTTCGGGTCGCTGGAGGACAGCCGGCCGGTGACAGTGGCCGTCTGGTTGAAGGTGGTGTGAATCCGGCCCGTAGCCTGGTTGACCAGCAGCGGCAGAGCGTCTATGTAGGTGGACTTCAGCTTCGAGAGCTGCCGGTATTCCAGAATGCGCCCCACGATGGGATGGACTCCGGTCAGCGCTGCAAGCACCGAAGCGTCGGTGGAGTGCCCCAGCTTGGTCCTCCTCCCTCCCTGCAGGCCCAACTCAACAAAGAGGACATCACCCAGTTGGCGCGGCGAGTTGATGTTGAACCTCCGGCCGGCCAGGCTGTACACTTCCTCTTCCAGCTCCCATAACTGCTTTCCCAGGCTCTGCGACATCTGTCTCAACCGGTTGGTATCCAGGGCGATGCCGTAGCCCTCCATTCGGGCCAGGACAGGCACCAGCGGCATCTCCACATCCTGGAACAGCCGCAAGACGTCCTGGGCTCTCATTCCCTGCTCAAGAACGGGGACCAGGGCGGCGATGGTATACGACTGCCCTGCCATTGCCCTGGCAGCGGCCGATATGTCATCTGCCATCAGCGGCTGCTGCTTGGCCGCGGCCGCTCCCCCCGCCACCCCAACGTGTACCTGCAGCTTCGCCTCGGCAAGCACCGGCAGTTCCAGGGACTTCTCCCCCACCAGATGCGCTGCTATCATGGTGTCGAACTCCAGGCCGCGCGGCTCAATGCCATTATCCTGCAGCAGGCGCACCAGGCCCTTGCCGTTGTGCACCACCTTGGCGATGCCCGGGCTTTCCAGTACCGGTCTCAGAGCGCTCAGCACGGCCTCCGGGTGCAGCGACGAAGGGGTATCCAACCTGCCGTGGCCCAATGGAACGTAATGCACCACGCCACCAGGAGCCAGGAGCGCCAGGCCGACAACCTGCCCCTGCGAGAGCTTATCGGCTCCCCTGGCAAGGTGCACCACCAGCCTGTCAACCCCGGACATCGCTGCGGCCGCCTCCTCCAGTGCCGAGACCGTGTCAACCAGCACGTATTGTGACCCTTCCTCTTCCTTATCCTTCATCTCTGCCGCAGAAGGACTGCCATCCAGTCCGGGTAGAACGTCCAGCAACCGGAAGAACTCCAGTTCCCGAAAGAGTTGGCCCAGCTCCCCCGACTTCGGTGCTGCCACCCTGCACTGTTCAGGGTCGAACGGCACCGGCGCGTCGGTGACGATGGTCGCCAGCCTCTTGCTCTGCCGGGCGGCGCTTTCATTTGAGCGGAGGTTCTCCTGCAGCTTGGGTGGGGCCACCTCGCCGATGTGCCCGTAGATGCCTTCGACGCTGCCAAACTGCTGGATGAGCTTGAGAGCGGTCTTCTCGCCCACCCCGGGCACGCCAGGGATGTTGTCCGAGGCATCGCCCTTCAGACCCTTGAGGTCGGGTATTTGCCCGGGCGCAAGGCCGTATTTCTGCTCCACGGCGGCAGTGTCGTACAGAGTGGTCTCGCCGAAAGTCCTCTGGGGCAACAGGACGCTGATACCGGGGGACACGACCTGGAGCATGTCGTTGTCACCGCTGACAATCACCGTGTCCAGGCCCTGCGATGCTGCCTTGATGGCAATGGTGCCCAGCAGGTCATCGGCCTCGTACCCGTCCAACTCGAAGGCAGGGATGCCGAGCGCCTCCACAATCTGGCGTACCCGGCTGAACTGCCGGCGCAGTTCGTCCGGTGCCTCCGGCCGGTGGGCTTTGTACTCCTCGAACTCCTGGTGCCTGAAAGTGGGGGTGGGACGGTCGAAGGCTATGGCCCAGTGAGTTGGCTGGAGGTCACCAACGGTCTTCAGTACCATGCGGGTGAAGCCGTAGACCGCGCCGGTCGGCTCACCCGTCTTGCTTACGGACAGCGGGGGCAGTGCATGGTAAGCCCTGTGCACCAGCGCATGGCCGTCGAAAAGGACCAGAAGACGGTTGCCCAACTGCAGTACTCCAGAGATTGTGAATGACCAATTCTACGAGATGAGAGCCACCGCCAACAAGCGCCAGCCCGACACCGGACGGCACTTCAACCTCCCAGGACTTCGTCCAGGCAAGCCGTCAGTGCCTGGATGTCGACACCTTCCCCGAAGCGGCAGTGGACCACGCAGTCGTCGCCACTAGGATCGCCCGTGATGACCAGCAGTGCGAAGGCGTCGCCAACGCCGAACCTCCCCGCTGTCTCGGCGTCCTCCAGGTAGTTGACGCGGGCGAAGGCGAGTTCGCTGCCATACTCCAATTCAACCTGCGCCACCACCTCGATTTCGGCTTCAACGCACTCGGCACACCCACCCCAGAACATCATCAGCAGCGGCCTGTCGCCGGGGTCAACCGGCCACGACTCGGCCGTCGCCTGGACCGGGTAGCCCGCAGCGACGACCACCGCAGCAAGCATCACCAGTTGCAGTAGATATCCCTTGACTTTGCCAGCAGCGGCAATCCACCCATCCATCCACATCTCCAGTCCAGGCGACCGCACCTTCCGGCCCCAGAGGAGCAAATGCCATCCCATGAGTAGCATGACGCAGTCCACCGCAAAGGCTTGCACATGGGTGAGGGTGACGAGTTGCCCGAAGCAAGGGCAGGACTCGCCTACGGGTTGGAAAAGGGCATAGATGTTGGCAACCACGAGGCTGTCGACCAGCAGGATACTTGTGGCAGCAGCCAGTGTCGAGAGAAGGCCGAGCACCAGGCTGGCGCCGATGGCCAGTTCCGCCCAGGGCACGGCCCTGGCATAGGCCACAGCCAAGTCATGGGGCAGGATGCCGTATTCCTCTACCGTATCAACGAACAGGGCCTGGTGCTGCAGCTTGCCGATGGAAGCGGCTATCATGAGCCCGGCGAGTGCCAGCCGGGAGAAGGCCACCAGGTAGGGGCTGTCGAGCAGGTGTTCGATACGCTGGTTCACACGATTTCCAGCCTGCATTGTAGCACAGGAAGCCTTTCGTGCGTTACGATTGTCCCTGCTGCAGGCGCACGGCGGGCAGGTGGACCTTGCTCATGAGACGACTAGTAGTACGTTACACGGTTGCGCGGCTCGTCAGGGTCAGGGTCTAATGGTTGGGGTCTGGGGAATGGGGGCAACGCAACCGACTGACGAAAGACGAGACCAGCAGCGCAACCGATTGACGAGTACCGCAGCCTGGTCATCAATTCGCGTGCCTGTCAGGTCCTCGAAGAGTCGCCTCAGGAGACCCCGACCTGACGGAAGGTCGAGCGTCCTGCGACATCAGAGACCTGGGCGCGAAAGACTCCTTGGCGCTATACTATTTGCAGAGGCCGGAGCGAATGCGAGGCATACACATCACGTGGCATGGACGCCTGCTGGCATACTCCCTGGTGGCCCTGACCATGCTGGCCCTGGTGGCGGTTGCGGCCGGGCCGGCCATCGTGGAAGCCGGCTGACCCTGCGACTACTTCGAGCTGAAGGTCTTCAGCATAGGTAGTGGCCACGTCGATAAGGAGCCCCCGGACCTATATCGGGAGTACGCGGATGGCACCGAAGTGACGCTGACTGCCGTGCCCGGCGCTGGGTACATTTTTGACCACTGGGAGGGGCACCTCGCCGGCACCGCCAACCCTGACTACGTCATCATGGATGCGGACAAGACCGTCACAGCGGTCTTCGTTCCGGCCACGGGGTACTCCCTCAGTTACAGCGTGGTCCCTCTCGAGGCGGGGTCTATCAGTGTCAACCCGGCGCAGCCGTCCGGGGGCTACACTCCGGACACGGTGGTCACTCTGACCGCCGTGTCCGAGCCTGACCATACCTTCGACCACTGGGAGGGAGACCTCAGCGGCAGTGACAACCCCGTGTCACTGGTCATGGACAGCGACAAGACCCTGACTGCTGTTTTCGAGCCCCGTCTCAACCTGAGCGCCAGCGTCAGCCCGGAGGAAGGGGGTACCGTGGAGTTCAACCCCTCGCAGCCCGAGTACGGCTACCCCAAGGGAGAACACGTTCAGCTTACGGCCGTGCCGGCCGACGGGTACAGGTTCGACCACTGGGAAGGCGATGTGCCCGGGGACGAGAACCCGACCACAATCACGGTGACCGCGGCTGGCGAGGTGGTGGCCGTCTTTTCCCGGACGTTTTCCTGGCAGGGCACTGTTGCCGGTGTGATAGGCGGGGCCTTCATCCTGTTGCCGCCCTCATACCTGATCTTGAGCCGGCTCCGGCCACGCGCTCCCGTGTCCAAACCAGCCCGGAACCGCCCGGGAGCCTGAGGAGACCCGTCTCACGCATTAGAGTGCACCAATACTCCAAGCGGCTGCCAAGGGCCTTCTTCCTGCCCCACGACCCGCTGAGGACTTGCACCTGCGCCTGCACATGACTTGCCTGGAAAATGACGTCGTCGGGGCTGGTATAGCAAGACGTCATGAAGAATTTCCTGGGATTTCGAGCTTCTCTGCTGTCCTCCCTCCCCTGGCGGGAGGGAGTTAGAGGGAGGGGGACCGGCCCACCCCTACCTGCGCTCCGATGTTTGAGAAGAGACTGGCCGTGGAAGTCGAGGGTGGACAGCATGGCGAGGAGGCGATTGCCAGGAGGTACGAAGAACGTACCAGATGGTTGAAGACTCGCCTGTCGAAGACTCGCCTGCGGAGAGCGGAGAGCGGAGAGCGGAGAGTTGAACGGGAAGGGCTACCGGGTGGTGCGGTTCTGGAAAAGCGACATCCCTGGGGAACTTGGAAGGCGTGTTGGAGAGCATAGTCGAAGACTCGCCTGTCGAAGACTCGCCTGCGGAGAGCGGAGAGCCGAAGCCCTGCGTGAGGACGCGGCACACCCTCACCCTAACCCTCTCCCGTCGAGGGAGAGGGAATGGAAGCACGAACGGATGGCCCACGCCGTCCCCCTTGGTGCTTCGGGTTTTGATATACGTGGGAAATGACCTCGTCGGGCCATTTTCATCGTTCGCTGGTGACGCAACGAGTCACGAGAAATTGCCTGGAACCGGAACGGGAGCACGCCTCGTGCGGGCCTGCTGCTCGAACGTCGGCCACTTCCGGTCTGCTATACTGGCCTTTGTATGAGTCCAGCTTCTGTCGTGCTGGTGGCTCTCGGTCTCTCCATGGACTGCGCGGCTGTGTCGATCGCCGGCAGCATAGCAGTGCCCGGTCTCCCCAGGCACGCCATGCTGCACGCCGCCGCCTCTTTCGGCCTGTTCCAGGCCGGGATGCTCGTGCTGGGATGGCTGTTGGGGCATACGATCGTCGACGCCGTGGAGGACTACGACCACTGGATCGCATTTGCTCTGTTGCTAATCGTGGGTGCCCGGATGGTCTGCGAGTCTCTGGGGGCTGGCAATCCGGGCCGGGGGCGAACGGACGTCACGCGGGGACTGACACTCCTCACGCTGTCCGTGGCAACGAGCATTGACGCATTGGCGGTGGGACTTGGCCTGGGCTTCCTGGGGTCGAGCCTCGCGGTTGCGAGTTCGGTGGTGGGTGTGACGGCGTTCCTGGTCACGCTGGCCGGTTTCCTGGTGGGTAGGGCCGTGGGAGCATCTCTGGGACGTTGGGCCGAGGTCGTGGGTGGCATGGTATTGATTGGCCTCGGAGTGAGGATCGTTGTGACACACGTCTGGTAGCAGAACGGCGAGCCGTGCGGGTCCGTGCACCGGATTATGCAGTCGGCGTGCGGCTTGCCCCCCCACCCGCCCCTACCGGGCTGCGCCGGGAAGAGACCGGCAGACTGGATAGCACCTGGCTTCCTCCCCAAACGCACTGCCCCGCCCTGCCGCAGCCACAATCAGGCGTTTCTTGACACAGCAGAGGGTTGGTAGTTAAATTTAGGGTAGTCCGGCGCGGGCGTGCCGGAGCATCAGAGGCCACAGTTCCCACCCAGAATACACAATCGGACGAGAGGAGAGGGCAATGGCAGGAATTACTTCTTACGGTGCCTATGTCCCCTGGCACCGGCTGAAGCGCGAGGACTGCGTCAAGGCTTGGGGAGGCTTTGCCATCCCCGGCGAGAGAGCGGTAGCCTACTACGACGAGGACAGCGTGACCATGGCCGTGGAGGCAGCCCGGGACTGCCTGGCAGGCGTGGACCCCGCCATCGTAGATGGCTTGTTCTTCGCCACCACTACCTCACCCTACAAGGAGAAACAGTGCTCGGCCCTGATGGCCGTACCACTGGACCTGAGGCGGGATATACGGACCGCCGACCTCAACACCTCGCTCCGGGCCGGTACCACGGCAATCGCCCTTGCCTGTGACGCCATCCGGGCCGGGTCCGCCAACAGCATCCTGGTTACCGCAGCAGACATGCGCCTGGGTGCCCCGGCCGGAATGGGCGAGCAGCAGATGGGTGACGCAGCGGCGGCGATCCTCCTGGGCAACAAGGATGTCATCGCCGAGGTCGTGGAGACCTACGCCATCTCTGACGAGCTGTCGCCCACCTGGCGATCGGCTGACGACCAGTTCGTCCGCTCCGGGGAGGACCGCTTCGTGATGGACAAGGCCTACTCCATCCATGTCCCCGAGGCCATGGCCGGGTTGCTGAAGAAGGCCGGACTGTCGCCCCAGGACATCACCAAGGTGGTCCTCGATCCGCCGGGAGACGCCAGACGGCACGGCAAGGCCATCACCGACGTCGGCTTCGATCCGGCCCAGGCGCAGGACCCCTACGGCCTCTTCCTCAACGTGGGCATCACCGGCTGCGCCATGGCACCCATGATGCTGGTCGCGGCCCTGGAGGAGGCCAAACCGGGCGACAAGATACTCTTCGCCGGCAGCGGCAATGGTGCGGACGCCTTCATCCTCCAGGTCACCGATGCCATCACCAAGCTCGGTGAGCGAAGGGGGATCAAGCACAATATTCCCTCCAAGCAGGTCATGGCCAACTACAACGACTACCTCCGGTGGCGGGAGATAGTCCCGCAGGAAGCAGCCAGACGGCCCGACAAGCAGCACATACGCGTGCCCGCTGTGTGGAGGGAGCGGAAGGAACTGCTCGGCCTGTGGGGCATTAAATGCCGCAAGTGCGGCACTCCCCAGTACGACAACGGGGCATCGACCACCGGCCCAATCCGGGTGTGTGCCGTGTGCGGGGCCCAGGATGACTTCGATGACTACAACTTCGCCGGCAGGAAGGCAACGGTGTTCAGCTACACCCAGGACAACCTGGCGGCGGTGGTCGACCCGCCGGCCTCCGTGGTGCTGGTGGAGTTCGAGGGCGGCGGCAGGGCTTTCTTCGACATGACCGACCGTGATCCCAATGCAGTGGAACTGGGCATGCCGGTGGAGATGACCTTCAGGAAGCTCCAGTACGACCGCGGGCTGACCAACTACTTTTGGAAAGCGCGACCGATAAGGTAACAGGAGGCCAGACATGCCAGGGAGCATCAAGGACAAAGTAGCCATAGTCGGCATGGGCTGCACCCAGTTCGGCGAGCTGTGGGACAAGGGCCCCACCGACCTGATTGTGGACGCCGTCAACGAGGCGTTGAAAGACGCCGCAATAGAGATCAAGGACATCCAGGCCGTTTGGGGAGGCACCCTGTTCAGCGGTTCAGGGGGCAGGACGGTCAGCGAGTCTCTCAGGCTGCCCTACATCCCAGTTACGCGCGTGGAGAATGCTTGCGGTTCAGGGCATGAGGCCGTCAGGGGAGCTGCCTACGCAGTAGCGGCAGGCGTCTATGACATCTGCCTGGCCGTCGGGTATGAGAAGCTGAAGGATGAGGGGGCCAGCGGCCTCCCCGGCATGGAGAACCGCACCAACACACACTACCAGTCGAGCATGCCAGGAGTGTTCGCCATGATGGCCACCAGGTACTTCCACCGCTACGGGCTCAGCCCGGAGGAAGGCAAGGCCATGCTGGCCAAGATATCGGTGAAGAGCCACCACAACGGCTCAATGAACCCCAAGGCCCATCTGAGGAGGAAGATCACCGTCGAGCAGGTGATTAATGCCCCCATCATAGCCTGGCCCCTGGGGCTGTTCGACTGCTGCGGCGTGTCCGACGGTGGCGCGGCGGCGGTAGTGGTGAGGGCCGACATGGTGAAGAGCTTCCCCAACACGCCGGTCTACGTGAAGGCCCTCCAGATCTGCGCCACGCCAAGCTCGGGACGGCTGGTGACAACCTACGACTACACGCACGTTGAGGAAGCCTACAGGGCCGGCATAGCCGCCTACCAGGAGGCCGGCATCACCAACCCCCGTGAGGAGATCAGCATGGCCGAGGTGCATGACTGCTTCTCCATAACGGAGGCCGTTACCATGGAGGATATGCAGTTCAGCCCCAGGGGGAAGGTGAAGGAGGACATCGAAGCCGGGACCTTTGAGCTCACCGGGCCACTACCGGTACAGCCCGACGGAGGTCTCAAGTGTTTCGGGCATCCCATCGGTGCCTCGGGGATCAGGATGCTCTACGAGCCCTGGCTGCAGTTCCAGGGCAGGGCGGGTCCGCGCCAGATCAAGGACCCGAAGTTGGCCCTGGCGCACAACATGGGCAACGAGCCCTATGCGCCCGTGGTGAGCGTCTGCATTATGGGACTGTAGCCGGCGGACGTACACGCCGGGCCCGGGGGCGGTCGTTTCTAGAGGATGACCAGGTTGTCCCGGTGCACCACCTCCGCGCCGAACTCGTATCCCAGAAGGGAGGCGATGTCCTCGGAGTGCGCCCCCTTGATGGCATCGACGTCCGCTGAGCCGTAGTTGACGATGCCCCGGGCGACCTGCCGTGATCTGTCGTCGACGATCTCTACAGCGTCACCGCGCTGGAACTGACCTTCGACACGGATGATCCCGGCAGGCAGCAGGCTTCCCTTGCCCTGCTTCAGGGCCGCCGCCGCTCCCATGTCGATTACCAGGCTTCCCCGACAGGTCAGCCCGCCGATCAGCCACCGCTTGCGGCTCTCAAGCTTGCTGGTGGCGGCAGAGAACAGGGTGCCCGTCTGCTCACCCCGGGCCAGTCGGAGGACGACGTCGGGCATCCTCCCGGAGGCAAGCACCACGGGGACGCCCGACGATGTGGCCAGCTTGGCCGACCGGATCTTGGTGGCCATCCCGCCGGTGCCCCAGCGGCCGGCCGTTTTCCCTGCCAACTCGTCAATGCGCCTGTCGATCTGCTCCACCAGCGGAATGAGCCGGGCCTCCGGATCAAGGTTCGGGTCCGCTGTGTACAGGCCGGCAACATCGCTAAGCAGAATCAGGACGTCCGCATCGACGAGGTTGGCCACCAGGGCTGACAGGGTATCGTTGTCACCAAACTTGGCCTCGCGTATCTCGTCGATGGCTACCACGTCGTTCTCGTTGACAATCGGCACCACCCCGAAATACAGCAGTCCCATGATTGTGTTGCGGGCGTTGAGGTAGCCGGCGCGATCGGAGATGTCTTCCCTGGTCAGCAGGGCCTGGGCGATTGTGATCCCGTGCTCGGCGAAGAACTGCTCGTAGATGTGCATGAGGCGGCCCTGGCCCACTGCTGCCATTACCTGCCTGAAGGGCACCTCCCTGGCCTCTTTGTGGATGCCCAGTCTGTCCCGGCCGGCGGCTATGGCCCCGGAGGATACCAGGACTGTCTCCAGCCCATCGTGATGAAGGTGGGTGATCTGCCTCACCAGGGCGGCCATATTGATCAGGTCCAGGTGCCCCTCGGGGGTGGTGACCAGGTTGGTGCCCAGCTTCACAACAAGGCGATGATACCGGTAGGACTGTTCTTCCTTGCTTTCCACCTTGTCTTGAGCCATGCTCGACACTCCACGCCAAGCTGGCCTGATTATATCACCACAGGCTGCGGGCACAAACGGCCCGTACCGGTAACATTCTTAAATGAGTTGACACGGCGTTAGTCACCATCATCCCGAAAAGAGATGCTTACTCCAAGACCCCATGCCGTACGTGACGAACGGCCGATTCAAGCCTGATACTGTCGCGAAAAAAGCTCACTCTTCAGCGCTGGTCGTGCGATTTGACTACAGCAGGCGCTTCTGAGAGAATCATGATGTCTAACGTCGGACATCGGACTTCTAACAAGAGGTGGAGGGACATGACAGAGAAGAAGACAACGGATGTAGTGCTTCGTCCCAAGCGCCAGATCACGCTGCCCAGAATGGTATGCAAGCATCTGGGAATCGAGCCGGGTGATGTGCTGGAGCTTCTGCTGGAGGATGACAGGCTGGTCGCCAGGCCCAGGAAGAGGGTTGCGTTGGAGGCATTGAGGGAAATCCAGCGGGCTTTCGAGCGTTCGGGAATAAGCGAGGAAGACCTGCAGAAGGCAGGCAGGCAGGCCAGACAGGAAATGGCCAGGGAACGTTACCGTAGCGATGCCTAGGCCGCGTGTCTTCCTCGACAGCAATGTCCTTTTCTCAGGAATCCACTCTTCCGCGGGTGCGCCGGCTACTATACTGGAGCAGTTTATTGAGGGACGCCTTGCGGTTGTCATCTCGCAGCAGGTGCTGGAGGAGGTAATTCGGACCATAAAGGGGAAGCTTCCCGAGGCGCTTCCCGTTTTGAAAGAGCTGCTGTTGAGCACTTCTCCGGAGATACGCCCATCCCCAACACCGGAGGAGGTTGAACGCTGGAGGGGGCTACTGGATGCTGGTGACGCAGCTATCCTAGCGGCGGCAGTAACAGCTCAACCCGATTGTCTGGTCACTGGAGACAAACACTTCGTGAAGAATCCGGAGATTGCGGAGAAGGCCGGACTTCGTATTGTTACGCCAGCGCAGTTTATCGAGGCTTGGGCCAGAGAGCAGAGCCACGACCAGGTAGGGTGACGGCTTGCGCCAGCCAAGTACGAGAGCGTCTTGCCGGATCTCTCTCAAGTCCTGTCGAGTGGACAAGACCGTAGCTATTGATAAGACAATTATTCATGACGCGTTGCGACACCAGCGAACCATGAAAATGGCCCGACGACGCTGCGCCGTATATCATGAGTAGACTCGCTGTCACCCTGAGCGAAGCGAAGGGTCTCACGTTGATAGAGCAAGACGCGTTGACGGGATGTAGATTCTTCACTCCGTTCAGAATGACACGAAGTGGGCCCCTCCATGGCGCGCTGAAAGCCGCCTATTTTCTAGGTAAGCCACTCGAAATCGCCCAATTCCGTGACCCACGTCCCCCTCCTGTCCCGCTCACCATGTTCGACTGAACAGGCCCGTCGCCAGAAATGCCGGGAGAGGAGAGAGAAGGGCGTGAGCGACATCCAGCTAAGCGGTAGTCACGGTGGCTGTCGCCATCAAGACCAGAGGCCCTGTTTCCTGATAATCGCCAGCGGGCCGGGCGGGGCTGGGAGCGATGGCAAATGGGGAGTCTGAGGTGGGCCCGGGGGTAGGGAATGACCTCCCGGGTAGAGGAGGTGATCTACACCCTTGGAAGCTGAGGGCACAGAGAGGACGAACGATCCCCGGGTACATGAGGCGATCGACAAGGGCCGGTTTGGACGTCACCAGGAGGCGATCGAACCCGGCGCATGACCGGCAAATGGAGGAGGCGAACGGGTACAGGAGGCGATGGGAACGGTGTTGGAAGTGCTCAGGGTAGCCGGGTCAGCCATGAGCTGTTAGACTGGAGTTGACGTAACTGAAAGTTGCTGCAAGAAGAGTGGGGTTTTTGCTTTAGAGCCGCAGTCGGTTTGACAGTGGCGGTGTATGCACGGCGCGGCTTCGGGGCAGACGGCGAGACTGTGAGCACAGCAAACGGCGAGGGCTATCAGACATGCCGTGGAAGGGGTTCAGTGGCTGAAGAGCGCCGTTCCATCCTTTCCCCTTGCACGGAGAGGCAGGGGCGAATACCGAGCGCTCATGAAGCGCTCGGAGTCCCGCTGGCGCAAGGCCACCCGCCGTACGACCGGGGGGAGATATATCTGTTGGAGATGCGGCTGGCAGATGCCGCTGATGTCCCGTGATGCCCGTTGCCGTGCTGCAGTAGGTGCTGCCCGGACCCCGCTTGCCGGCTCTCGGGGTGGGCGGCTGCAGGGGACGTAGGCACCCGTAGGTATAAGGGTAATCGTTGCCCTCTGTACCGGCATCATGCCCTTGCCCCTGGTTGTTTGCCCGTTGACCCGCACGGGGCCGCCCTGATCATCGGTGCGGTGACAGTTGCCCTGCCTCCTAGAGAAAAGCCCAGCCCAGACAGGCCCCCTGGTTGCTACCATGAGTGAGTGGGGCCCTCCGCGGTACCATCAGACAAATACATTGGTGGTATCCCGAGGACATCACTGGGCGTGCCGGCGCTGACTGTCGGGATGGGGAGAGGTGGTGGGTACCCCCTTTGGGCATGCAGGCACAGCCGCGTTTGGGGGGCGACGAGCAACTGATGAACGAGTGGACTCAGGAAGGCCACAGACACACAGGCTAACGCCACCATCATGCAGCGCGGGGTTTAGCGGAAGGCCACTTCAAAGGAGTGGTCGGAGTCGATTGAGGCGGAGAACCTGACCGTGTTGCCATCGATAGAGCATGACTCGGGGTCAGCAGACAAGACCTCGGTTCCGTCAGGAAGGACAACCGTGACCGACAACTCATATGGGAGAGCGGCCGCCTGCTTCTGCACGAACAGACGGTAGTAGTACGTGTCGTCTTCCTGCGCAACGCCGTTGAGCGTCGTGTAATCATAGCTGATAGTTGCAGAGGCCTGGAGAGTAACCGCAACCTTGTTCACGAAGGCCTTCCTGTCTTTTTCAGAAACGATTCGTGTTGCGTCCTCCCCTCCCTGCGTGGTCTGCCACATGCCCGTCTTCGCCACGTACAGGCGTAGCTGGTTCAGGTATGTCTCCTTGGCTATGCCATAGCGGGAGGCCGGATCGTTCTCCCACATCTCTTCGTCGTAGTAGTACTGTATCGTTGCGTTGGCAGCAAGAGTGCCATCGTCACCGACCTCAACTACGTACTCCACCGACTTGTTGACCATCATGCTGGTCTTGCCGCCCTGGCGGCAGGAGTCGACCAGAAAGAGGTAGTCGTCCCCCGTCGCGCTGATGGACCCATCCCAACATCTCTCGCTGGCTATCTCCTGCAGGTCCGGGTCATCGAAGTAGACCTGGATATGCTTCCCGCGGAACCCTTTGAGCAAGGCGTCGGTGAGGTCCAGTATCTGGTCTGCTCTCAGCTCGGCCAGCTTGTCGCTGATGGACTCGCCCACGGCGCAGACGAAGTGCTCGTGCCGATCTCCTCCCTCAACCATGTGAGCGATATACAGGTCTCGGAGGTTCTGTCCGTTGACTTCGCCGCCGGTGTAGCAGTCCTCCACAGGCCCCAGCACTTCCAGGATGTACTGCGTCCCGTGCAAGTCTATTCCGATCACCCCATCCAGTGGCTCTGAGACATTGCCCCCTTCCTCGTAGAACCACTCCGCCTGCTCTGCTGCTGTGGGGAAATCGGCAACCCAGTTGGAGTCCCAGTAGACGTATTCGGGGCGCTCGAACCTGAACCACCAGGCCGGGATGTGGATAGGCTCATCCACTTGGGGTGGAGTGGGGCTTGGAGGAACGCGGCTGGGGCGCATGAAGTCAGAGTCGATGCACCCCTGGTCCGCCACCACCTCACCGTAGACCACCACCAGCCCCCCCGATGGTCTAAGTTCATCGACGCTGTGAGTGAGCACCAGATACGTCCTCCGCCCTTCATAACCCAAAGCGCCCTCGAGAAGCCCGGGCAGCTCCATGACCTCATCGATGGCCGTCTCCAGGACGGGCAACTTGGAGTCCAGCTCGGAGACGTATCCAGCCACTCGCTCGGACAGCCTGGACTCGTCCACGCTGGTCCTGAGTTCCCTCGCCTCTGCCAGTCTCTCCCGGGCCTCAACGAGCAGGGTGCATCCGTCGTTGAGCAGGGATATGAACTCCCGGCTCAAGTCCTCAGCCCCCCGGATCTCCTTCGGGTTGTCGCCACCCTCCAGCAGCGAAAACGTTGGCTCCAGTCCATTGTACGCGCCCTGACCTGCCACCGAGATGCTGATTGCAGTGTCAACCAGCGGTGAGGCCGCTCTTATGTCGCCCCCTATTCCAGGCAGAATCCCGCCGATGGGAACGAGAAACTGAAAGGGGCCGATCTCCGACCTGGCCGCCCTGAAGGACTCTTCAGCGAAAACAAGCTCACCGTAGGCCTCTTCGAGGTCAGCCAGCTTCTGCCTGTCCCACTCCTCGATGGGCCAGAGTCCGGAGAAGACTTCCTCTGCGGCCCGCAGATGGACTATCCCCTCGTCTACGTGGTTGCTCGCCGCCCTGTAGCTGAAATAGGCCCACAGCCCCAGAGACAGGCAGATGGTGAATACAAACAGGGCTACCCCAAGGACGATCTTGCTCCGCAACCGTGCTCGCATCATGGTCCACCCAAGGTCGCAGCTTAGCACGTGCACAGGGTTTGGAGCAACTGATCAGCGTGCCGCGGGGCGGTTTGGCTGCGCAACATGTGAAGCACCGCGCCACCGCCAGAGCGCAAGCCCTTGCGTCTGGACAAAGAGCGCCTGTCCGGGTATGCTCTGTGACGACCGTAGTCCCAGACAGGTGGCGTGGACCAAGCAGCAAATCTCAAGCACCAAATAGCGAACAATTCTTCATACCGATGAATCGGGACTAGCGAACGATGAAAATGGCACGACGAGGCTGCGCCGTACATCATGAGTAGACTCGCTGTCACCCTGAGCGAAGCGAAGGGTCTCACGTTGACGGAGCAAGACGCGTTGACGGGACGTAGATTCTTCACTCCGTTCAGAATGACAGGAAGTGGGCCTCTCCATGGCGCGCTGAAAGCCGCCTATTCTCCAGGTGAATCCCAATGACCAAACTCAAAACAGGAACATCGGGCGCGCTCGACCTTCAGTCTGACCACAGCCGCACCCCGTTTGGAATTTGGAGCTTCAGTATTACGCAGAAAATGACCTGGTTGGGGCTGGTGTGCCAAGGCCTCATCTTGTTCCGATTCAGCGGGAGAGGAGTTTCCTGGGGTTTGGAGCTTCTCTGCTGTGCTCCCTCCCCTGGCGGGAGGGAGTTAGAGGGAGGGGGACCGGCCCACCTCTACCGGCACTCTGATGTTTGAGAAGAGATTGGTCGTGGAAGTGGACGGTGGACAGCATGGCGAGGAGGCGATTGCCAGGAGGGACGAAGGACGTACCAGGTGGTCGAAGACTCGCCTGCGGAGAGCGGAAGCCCTGTGTGGGAACAGCGGGACACCCTCACCCTATCCCTCTCCCGTCAAGGGAGAGGGAATGCCAAAATCCGCCATCTATCAAGCATGCTCGAAAGGGCAAATCCTTCACCCGGCGGGTGCCCAAAGAACGCCTTTGGGTCAACCTGTTAGATGGTGGATTTGGGAATGCCAAGATGCGCCATCTATCAAGCATGCTCGAAAGGGCAAATCCTTCACCCGGCGGATGCCCAAAGAACGCCTTTGGGTCAACCTGTTAGATGGTGGATTTGGGAATGCCAAAATCCGCCAGATACCGTGCAGAGAATGAATAAGGCTGTCTTTGAGAAAACGAGAGGGCCTGGATGAGAGCTAACCTGCAAAAAGACCTTCTCATCATAGCTGCGATTACGGCCCTCCTGTCAATCGTGATCGTCGCTGTTCCTTCCAGCCCGGTGAGGGTGGTCTTCGGATTGCCCTTCCTGCTCTTCTTCCCGGGATACACCCTCATTGCGGCGCTGTTCCCGCGCAGGACCGACCTGGACGGAATCGAGAGGGTAGCGCTCAGCTTCGGCCTCAGTATTGCCGTAGTGCCTCTGGTGGGCCTGGTCCTCAACTATGCCTGGGAGATAAGGCTCTACCCCATACTCATCTCGCTGGCGGTCTTCATCGTCGTCACATCCGGCATCGCCTGGTACCGCCGGAGACAATTCACACCCGGTGAGCGGTTCACCGTATCCTTCGATTTCGGTCTGCCTTCCTGGACAGAGGGGAGTGGCGTGGACAAGGCGCTGAAGATAGCCCTGGCCATATCCATTGTGGCAGCGATCGGGGTGCTGGCCTATGTCATTGCTGTTCCCAAGGAGGGGGAGAAGTTCACGGAGTTCTACATCCTCGGGCTCGACGGCAAGGCTGAGTGGTACCCCACGGAGTTCCAACTGGAGGAGGGCCAGGTTGTGCTGGTGGGCTATGTCAAACAGGAGTACGTGGAGCTCAAAGAAGAGGCATACGGAAGGTTGACCCTGGGGATTGTGAACCACGAGCACAGGGAAGCAACCTACGCTGTGGAGATCGTGATGGAAGACCAGCGGGTGAGGATTTGGGAGGGGGGCGCAGAGGTTGAGAGTATCGGGCCGGTGGCCCTGGAGGATGAGGGTAAATGGGAGCAACCGATCGGGTTCGCTCCAACAGAGGCAGGCGGCTACGCAACGCTGGCAGCCCCGGTAGTGAAGGGCGAGAAGAGGCTGTCGGTCACCAGTACCGCTGGTTTTGAGGCGGGCGACCATGTCAAGATCGGGGCAAAGGGAGAGGGAAATCACGCAGAGTTTGCTGAGATCGACTACTTGAACGACAGTGAATGTACCGTGACACTGAAGGCGGAGTTGGAGTACGATCACTATGAAGGAGATGTGATCGCGGAGCAAGAGAAGGTCAGATTCGTGCTGTACATGGACGGGGAGCCCTATTTTGAGGACGATGAGGCACTCCACCTGTGGGTCCAGGTGCGGGAAAGCCAGTAGCGGCTTCCATGTGGCCACATGCGCTGTACAGAAGTCATACGAGGACGACATGCCTGTGCACGGTCCGGTCACCTGCTCTCCGGGTTCACTTCAGGCGAGGGAAATCGAGCCCTTGAACAAAAGGGGTGGGCCAATATATAATTCTGTGACATTCACACGGGTCTGAGTGAACATGATTGCCTTGTCGAAAGCGGCGCTCGGTGTGGAGGAGGCAGAGGCGGTGGCCAGGGTACTGGAGTCGGGGCGACTGGCCCAGGGGCCGGAGGTGGAGAGGTTCGAGCAGGAGTGGGCCGGCTACTTGGGGACCAGGTTTGCCGTGGCCACCAGCAGCGGTACAGCAGCCCTGCATATCGCCCTGGCCTGCCTGGGGATTACCGAGGGCGACAGCGTCGTTACCACTCCCTTCTCCTTCATCGCTACGGCGTCCTCCATCCTGATGCAACATGCCACCCCGGTCTTCTGCGACATAGACCCGAAGACGTTCAACATGTCCCCGGACCAACTGGAAGAGAGCATCGATGAGCATACCAGGGCAGTCGTTGTGGTGCACCTCTACGGCCAGCCCTGCGACATGGAGCCCCTGATGGCCATAGCCAGGAAGCGGGGTCTCCATGTCATTGAGGACGCATGCCAGGCCCATGGGGCGGAGTACCACGGCAGGAAGGCAGGCTCCATAGGAGACGTAGGCGTGTTCAGCTTCTACCCAAGCAAGAACATGACCACGGGCGAAGGGGGCATGATCACCACCAACGATGCGGGAATCGCCGAGAAGGCGCGCATGCTTCGGGACCACGGGCAATCACGGAGGTACCAGCACGAGACCCTTGGCTACAACTACCGCATGACGGAGATCGCCGCCGCCATCGGCTTGATACAGCTCCGGAAGCTGGACCGGTTCAATGAGGCAAGGAGGAATAACGCCAACTACTACAATAGGAACCTCGACGACTCGCTGCAGAAGCCCGAAGCTGTGGATGGTCTGAGCCACGTTTATCACCAGTACACCGTCAGGGTGCAGGACAGGGATGGTCTCTGTGCTCACCTGGAACGTAAGGGCATAGGCTATGGCATCTACTACCCCATCCCCATACACAAACAGCCGCTTTTCAGGCAGCATAACGGGCTGATCTTTGCTGCTGCCGAGGAGGCAAGCAGGCATGTCGTGTCGCTACCCGTGCATCCATCTCTGAGCGCCGAGGACCTGGAGTACGTTGTTGAGGCTGTGAATGGCTACGGTGGTTAGCAAGACTGCCGTGCTCCATGGCAAGGTCAGCCTTGGCGAAGGCAGCGTGGTGCAGGACTACGTTGTGATAGGAAGCAGCGACGAGGGGGAGGTGGAGATCGGAGAGGGATCTCTGGTCCGTAGCGGGACTGTGATATACTCTGGGGTTAAGATCGGGAAGGGGTTCCAGAGCGGGCACAACGTCCTGGTCAGAGAGAGCACAGTGATAGGGGACGACGTTCTCATCGGGACCAACTCTGTCGTTGACGGCCACTGCACCATCGGCAATAACGTCAAGGTGCAGACCAACGCCTACGTGACGGCGTACACCACGCTGGAGGATGACGTCTTCCTGGGCCCCTGCTGTGTCACCACCAATGACAAGTACATGGTGTACGGGTCTGGCCAGCTCAAGGGCCCCGTCATCAGGAAGGGGGCCAGGATAGGGGCCAACGCCACCATCCTGCCCGGTGTGGTGGTAGGGGAGAACGCGGTGGTGGGCTCCGGCGCGGTGGTCACCAGGGACGTCCCCGACAACGCAACCGTGTATGGTGTCCCGGCGACACAGCGAAGGGGACAGGTTTGACATACTTGTTGCCTGGTAGACGTTATCATGGGGCTCTGCATGAATAGCGTGAATAGGAAGAAGATAGCCGTAGTCGGCATGGGGTATGTGGGCATTCCAATGGCCGTGGTCCTGGCCAGCGCCGGTTACGATGTCACAGGTATCCAGAGAAGATCGGAAAGGTCTGGCTGGAAAATAGACTGGCTCAACGAGGGGAAATGCCCTATAGGTGCCAGTGAACCTGACCTTCCTGAGATGCTGGAGGAGGTTGTCAGAGAAGGGCGATTCAGAGTGACTGATGACTATTCCGTACTGCGGGATATGGATATCGTGCTCATAGATGTTCAGACTCCGACAGGTATGGACCACGTCCCGACATATGAATCGCTCAGGGAGGCATCCCGCCAGGTGGGGAAGTACCTGGTACCCGGCCAGTTGGTCATCGTCGAGTCCACGGTGGCACCGGGAACAAGTGACCACGTGGTCAGACCGATCCTGGAGCAGGAATCAGGACTGAAAGCAGGCTTGCCGAATGGATTTGGGCTGTGTTTTGCATATGAACGGGTGATGGTTGGCAGGCTCATTCATAATATCAGGGAGTATCCCAAGATCATCGGCGGAATGGACGATGAAAGCACGCAGACAGCCATGGAGCTATACGGCAGCGTGGTAAGGGCCGGCGTGCATTGCACAGACCTGATGACAGCGGAGGTGTGCAAGACCGTGGAGAATGCCTACCGCGACGTACAGATCGCTTTTGCCAACGAAGTGGCATTGATCTGCGAATCGCTGGGCGTAGATGTGTATGAAGTCAGGCAGTACGTCAATGGTCTCCCCAACGACCCCTCCACACCTCACGCAAACCCGGTGAGGAGCATGCACTTCCCTGGTGCCGGTGTAGGCGGTCACTGCTTACCCAAAGACACGTGGCTGCTTATGCACGGGTATGACGAATATGGAGCTGCCCGGCCGGCATATCCGGCTTCCATACTATCGAGCGCACGGCATTTGAACGACTGGATGCCCATTCACATGGCGGAGCTCCTGAAAGACGCCTTGAGGGAGGCGGGCAGAGAGCTTCGCGGGTCGAGGGTCTGCGTCCTGGGCTATGCGTTCCTGGAGGACTCAGATGACTCGCGGAACACCCCCGTTGTTCCCTTTCTTGAGGAGCTTGAGAGAGGGGGGGCGTCTTTCGTGGTCCATGACCCCTACGTGATTGAGGATGGGACGTATGGCATTGAGCGGGATGTCGAGACGGCGCTGAAGGGCTGTGATGCAGTGGTGTTGATGACCAGGCACAGCGAATACGCTAACCTCGGCCCGGAGAGGCTGAGAGGTCTTTTGCGGACCCTGGTGGTGGTTGATGGCAGAGACATGTTTGATGCTGCTCACTTTGTCAGTGAGGGGTTTGTCTTCAGGGGTGTCGGCAAGCCGAGGAGGGTATCCCCGGGGCGGCAGGGCAGCGGGGCACCGGGGCAGGGACGAAGTCCGTGAATACAGGACACGTTGTGACGCAGTCGAAGACTCGCCTGGGAGATGGTCAGAAGGAAAGGGTGATCGAGAGTATTGCCGCTTCGTTGAGGGCCCGGCCGGAGCTTGTCTTCGCCTATGTGCACGGCTCCTTCCTGGGGGGCGACTTCAGGGACGTGGACATCGCCGTGTACCTGAACGAGGGGCTGGCGCATGAAGGGCACGCCGCGCTTTCCGGGGACCTGGGGAGGCAGGGCCCGTCACGCCGGCGGTACGACCGTATTTGCTATGAGCTGGACCTCGAAGTGCACCTGGAGCGGCTCAGCGGTCTGCCTGTCGATGTGAGAGTGCTCAATGGGGCGCCGCCGTCCTTCAGGTTCAGTGTGATCAAGTCGGGAGCACTGCTTTTCTGCCGGGACGATGCCCTCAGGTGTGATTTTGAATGTGCCACGTTTGTGGAGTACCATGACGTTGATTATCTCAGGCGCACGTACAGGAGGGAGGCGCTTGGACTTGGAGTTTGACAGGGACAGGATAACGAGGCTTCCCTGCGAGATGCGTGCGCCCCACCGTCATTGCGAGCGAAGCGAAGCAATCTCCGGGCGGGGTGGCTATTTCACGTCATGTCTGCTCTCTCAGGTCATGACCGCTTGTTTCTATTATGTGGGAAATAACAAGCGCCAAATCACAAACAAATCCCAATGACCAGATATGAAACAGGGACATCGGGCGCGCTCGACCTTCAGTCTGACCACAGCCGGACCGCGTTTGGAGTTTCGTGCTTCGATATTACCTAGAAAATAGGCGGCTTTTAGCATGGGGTTGGGAGCGGTTCAAGCTTGCAGGGTCGGTCGAATGCAGTGGAACTCAGAGGGGTCTCCTAATGGCGATCATAGAGTCGCCCTTCACTCTGACCACAGGCGCACCCTGTTTGGAATTTGGTGCTTTAGTATTGTCTGTGATTTGGAGCTTGTGATTTGAGATTTCCGCCAGATATTGCAGAATGAACTGGGCAGGCCATTTTCATCGTTCGCTGGTGACCGAAGGCGTCATGAATAATTGTTTAGGATTTCGTGCTTAGGATTTAGGATTTCGCTCGGTGCTTGAGATTTGGAGATTCGTCAACCCTCTGGTTGGTTCCCGCCACGGCGGGGTCGGGGAGCTATCCCACCCTTTGTCAGGGAGGTCATTCGCATGATCAGGGTCGGCGTCATCGGTGCCGGCACCATGGGGCAGCATCATGCCCGCGTCTACAGCGAGCTCGGCGCGCAGCTAATTGGCATAGCTGACCCCGACCTGGGCCGGGCCCGGGACCTGGCCTCCAAATGCGGTGCTGCTGCCTGCTATTCCGACTACAGGGACTTGATATCCAGGGTAGATGCCGTGACGGTCTCGGCGCCCACCTCTTTGCACAGGCAGATTGCCATCGATTTCGTGGAACACGGGGTCCATTGCCTGGTCGAGAAACCCATTGCCTCCAGCGTCGATGACGGCCAGGAGATGGTGCGAGCGGCGGAGCGCAATGACGTCCTTCTGATGGTGGGCCACATCGAGAGGTTCAATCCTATCATCGGCAAGCTCAAGGGGCTGCTGGATGACGGTTCCCTGGGCGACCTCATGATCATCTCCACCCGTCGCGTCGGACCGTTCGTCCCCCGCATAAGGGATGTGGGCATTATCATCGACAGTGCCACCCATGACATCGACATAGCCAGGTACCTGGTGGGCAGGGAGCCGGTGGACGTGTACTGCAAGGCAAGGAAGTACAGGCATCTGAAGGAAGACCACGCTGTTGTTGTGTTGGACTTCGTGGATACCGTGGCCTGTATTGAGGTCAACTGGTTCACGCCTCACAAGGTCAGAAGCCTGGTGGCCACTGGCAGCGAGGGAATAGCGAGTCTTGACTACATACGGCAGGAAATGATATTCCATAATTCCGCAGAGTACGCCAAGACGTTCGGGGGGGAGTGGATGGAGCCGCTGAAGCTTGAGTTGGAGCATTTCCTGGGCTGTGTGCAGGGTGGCATACAGCCGCTGGTTAGTGGCGAAGATGCGCTTGGAACATTGCAGACAGCCCTGCGGGCAGAGGAGTCGGTTGCCCATGTATGAGGGCCTGAGGCTTGGCATAGTGGTACCGGCCTACAACGAGGAGAGGCTGATCGCCGAGACGCTGCAGGGTATGCCGGAATATGCCGACCGCATCTACGTGGTCGATGATGGCAGCACCGACGCCACTCGGCAGATCATCGAGGGATTCAACGGCGGGCGGTTCTGCGTCCTGTCCAACGGCCGTAACAAGGGGGTGGGGGCCGGGAAAGCGAGTAGCGGCTTGCATGCGCGCATATGCGTTCCGCAGCGTCATACCGGGACGAAATGCATAGACACGATCCGGTCGCCTGCGTGACGGATTCACGCCAGGCTCATGCAGAGGCCGATCACACCTTGAACCAAAGGGGAAGGGCCGTATATAATTCTGTGACTACTTCATTCCCGGGAAGCCGTGTAGCCAGGGGTTGACGTAGGGAGGATTGTGGTAGCTTGTAGAAGTTTAGGGCTCTTTTGGCGATGCTTGGCTATAATGGAGTTGTGCTTGAGTCCTGCATACAGGTGCAACAACTGTTGGAGTGTTGGGCTGCCAAAGTGGGGGTAGTTTAATGCAGAGTGAATTGCAGCCAAAGCGCGTGACTGTCATCGGATTGGGATATGTAGGTCTGGCCACGGCTCTGGGCCTGGAACAAAAGGGCCATGAAGTCGTTGGTGTGGACATTGATGAGCGGAGAGTCGCGGCAGTGAATGAGAGGAACCTGCCACTGGGCGAGTCGGGATTCCACGAAGCGCTGTCCACTGTGAACTTGCATGCTACACGGGACTACGGGGCGGTGTTGGATTCTGAAATCACATTTGTATGTGTGAATACGCCCTCCAACCTGGATGGCTCGATAGACCTTCGTTGCCTTAGGCAGGCAGTGGAGACACTGGCTGAGGCGCTCGGCAAGAAGTCCCATGTGGTGGTCATCAGGAGCACGGTCGTGCCAGGCACCACCGAGCAGGTGGTTCTACCTCTCTTGCGGGGTTGTGGGGACGGTGTCAATGTCTGTGTCAACCCCGAGTTCTTGAGGGCAGGAAGTGCGCTGCACGACTTCTTGAATCCACAGAGAATCGTCCTTGGAGCCAACGATGGCAGGAGCCTGGCATTACTCGAGAGCATGTATGAGGCATTTGGAGCCCCGATTATCAAGACCGATATGAGAACGGCTGAAATGATCAAGTATGCCTGCAATTGCTATCTATCGACGCGAATATCGTTCATGAACGAGATAGGAAATATCTGCAAGATTCTAGGTATAGATGTGTTTCAGGTAGCTCAGGCCATGGGATATGACGATCGTATTGGGAACAAGTTTCTCAGTGCGGGAATTGGATTTGGCGGGCCCTGCTTACCCAAGGATATCAATGCGTTGCTGGGCAGGGCCGCTGATCTAGGGTATGAACCTGTTCTACTCAAATCGGTGGTCCAGGTGAACGAACGCCAGCCCCAGCGTGTTGTGGAAATGCTCGAGAACAAGATTGGCAACCTGGATGGCAAGACAGTGGCAGTTCTTGGACTAGCGTTCAAGAGTGGCACTGATTCGGTATGTGGCTCTTTGGCCCTCAACATCATAGAATGGCTGATTGGCAAAGGTAGTGTGGTGAAAGCCTACGATCCTATGGCTATGGAAGCCGCAGCAGTGGTGCGTGCGGATATCGAGTATTGTCCCAGTGCCGACGATGCCTTGCTGGATGCTGATGCTTGCCTTCTGTTGACCGAATGGGATGAGTTCAGGTCGTTGCAGTTCGATAAGATGACACAAAAGGTAGTCATCGATGGCAGGAGGGTTCTCGATCCAGAAAGGGCCCGGACAATCTGCGACTACGAAGGGATATGTTGGTAGATGAAGCTGGTGACAACTATACCAGCCTACAATGAACAGGACGCTTTAGCTGGCGTGATAGCAGAAATCCCCCGACAAATAGCGGGCATAGAGGTGGTACAAGTGTTGGTTGTGGATGACGGTTCTAGCGATAGCACCGTTGAGATAGCTAAGAAAGCCGGGGCTGACAAGGTCCTCTCTCACGAGCGAAACGAAGGGCTGGGGGTTGCTTTCAGAGACGGGCTAGAGGCTGCTCTAGAGATGGGTGCTGACATAATAGTAAATATTGACGCCGATGGTCAATACGACGCTACAGAGATCCCGAAATTGATAGGGCCTATTCTGGATAACAAGGCTGACGTAGTTCTGGGCTGGCGCGATGTTGATACCCTCGGGTTCATGCCTCGAGGGAAGAAGATAGGCAATAGGGTCGCCACTTGGTTTACCAGAACACTTTCCGGTCTGCCAATAAAGGATGCCCAAACTGGCTTCAGGGCGTTCTCTAAGGAGGCTGCCTTAAGGCTGGAGCTAGCCGCAACATATACCTACGTTCAGGAGACGTTGATTCAGGCAAAATACCATGGGCTTAGAATTGCGCAGGTGCCGGTGAACTTCAGGGAGAGAGAGGGAGAATCAAGGCTGATCAGGAGCGTTTATTCCTATGCTCTCAGGGCTGGACCGGCAATGTTTAGTGCCTACTGGCATTATCACCTTCAGCCATTCATTCTAGGCCTCTTCGCACCCAGGCTCAAAAAGCGAAGGCTGCACCGAGAGGAAGCCGCATATGTGCTCAGAAGGCAGAAAACAGGGACGGGCAGGTGATATCCCCTTCGCCTTGTGCAGCACATCCGTGGGTGATCCTCAACCATGACTGGGCATGTTAGGCACCGGTGCCGTATAGACCCGGTGGTTAATCGGGTGGAGGTAGGATGGATAGAACGGACACCGAAGTCACGTAGAATAGAGAGACGGAGGTGTCAAGTTGAAAGGCATGCCTAGGAAGATAGTCTCAGGTCTACGCGGGAGACAGAATCATGAATGTTCTGGTTGATATGACTCATCCAGCGCACGTGCATCAATTCAAGAATGCGATACGACTTCTGAGGGCGGATGGCCATGAGGTATTGGTAACCGCGAGAAACAAAGACGTCACTCTGTCCTTGCTAGATAGCCTCGGGATTAAATACACAAATGTAGGTAGATACAAACAGAGCAGGTTGGGCAAGGCGCTCGAGATGTTAGTAATTGACTACAAGCTGTATAAAATCGCTAAACACTTTAATCCCGATGTTTTGGTCGGTGGTGCAGGTAACGTATATGTTGCGCATGTGTCGAAAGTACTGAGGAAACCCTCTATCATATTTACTGACTCCGAGCATGCAAGAATTCAGAATTTCCTCTCATTCCCTTTTGCATCTACCGTTTGCACACCCTCCTGCTTCAGAAAGGACTTAGGCAAGAAGCAGGTGAGGTATGACGGCTATCACGAGCTTGCCTATCTGCACCCCAACTATTTCAAACCAAAGCCGTCCATTCTAGCGGAGCTTGGCCTCAGTCCGCAAGACAGGTTCATCGTCGTTCGTTTCGTGTCTTGGGGCGCATCCCACGACATGGGGCAACGTGGGATCACGCACCCCAAGGAGCTGGTGTCGCGGCTTGAGCCATACGGAAGGGTGCTTATCACTTCGGAGAAGAAGCTGGATGGTGACCTGGACAAGTACCGCATCACCGTCGCACCGGAGAAGCTTCACGATTTACTCTATTATGCAACCCTCTACATCGGCGAGGGAGCGACAACAGCGTCCGAGTGCGCCGTATTGGGAACACCAGCAATATATGTCAATACGTTGCGTTTGGGCTATCTCGACGAACAAGAAAGCAAGTACGGCTTGGTGTACTGCTACTCCGACCCTCACCAGAATCAAGACGAGATATTGGCCAAGGCGGTGGAGCTGCTTCAACAGGACGATATCAAACAGCAATGGCGCTTGAAAAGGGACAAGCTGCTGGCAGACAAGATAGACGTAACCCGATTCATGGTGGACTTGGTTCTCAGCCAAATGCCGGACTAGTGACAAAGCAATGAGGAGTGCAGATGGGGTGTTGCGCACGCGGTCTTCTTGTTTTGCACGACAGGATACATACATGGGCTTGCATGCAGTCCGGGGAGCTCAGAGGCACCACTCGTCAACCTCTACAATGAGTTCACAGGTCTTCGGGCCTGAGATCTGCAGTGAATAGCGCCAACCGGCTGCTCGCTGACCCCGTGATAACCAGAAGTGGCAGGTGAAAGGTCACAAAGCTTAACCGGTGAGCGGTATGCATCACTTGTTGCTGGTTTCCCATTTGCGACAGGGTCTCTCTTCCCTTTCTCAATCCCTAGGGACGAACATCTTGCTGTATGCGTGCGGTATCCTGATGCTGAAAGCCTTTGAATACAATGGTAATTAGAGTGCTCCTGAGCAAACTGGACCTACTAGCTGCAACACTGGGGCTGGCACTTGGTGGGATGGTAATCGTGCTTTCGTACTCCTGGGGTATGCAGCAGCAGGCTGTAGGGATAGCAGTCATTCTTGGGTGTGCCTTGTACCTATTGCTGCGGTCGCGGCTGCAGATGCAACGGCGTGAATTTAGTCTCTATGATTCTGGAGCCAGACAACTCTTGGTTATCAACAACATCGTCTTTCTGGCTGCTTTCACCACTAGCATTCTGTTGTTGAACGGGAACCTGTACCATAGACCGCCTCTCTATTTCGTTCTAGTCGGGTTGGCTGCCGCGACCATAGCTGTAGACATAGTCTTAGGAGCCGGTAGGCGCTCGTATGTGTTTTTTACAATCGTAAAAATAATCGCACTAGCGCTCAGCCTGAGGATAGGCATCTGGTTCGGCTTTCCCACGTTGATGGGTAATGACATATGGTGGCATGCGGACTTCGCCAACTTCATCTCTGGACACGGTCACGTTCCGTCGCGGGAACTGTACAACCTAGGGCGGTACAATGACTTCCCCATATTCCATGTTGGCGTGGCGAGTACGGAACTTCTCTTGGGGACAAGTGTCAAGTATTCGATCTTCTATTTCGTCATGATCTCTAGCGTGATCGCAGGCATATTCGCATACGTATTCGGCAGGGCCATCGGGGGCGTAAGGATGGGACTGGTGTCCATGTTGTTTCTGTGTTTCAGCGACATGATTCTGGTAAGGGGAGTGACCAGCATTAACACCGGATCTCTGGTCTTGTGCTGGTTTATGTTGATCCTGGCTCTGGTATTCCGCAGGTTTGTTTCTCCCTCCCATGTCTTTGTCATGCTTGTCGTATTTCTTGCCATTATTTTCACCCACCAGTTGACCGTCTTCGTCGCTCTCATGGCCCTGCTTGGCCTGCTTCTCGGCAAGTGGGTTTCCACCTTTGTTCTCCATCGTGATCAATCACTTTCCAGCACTACGCGGGAATCCGTAGAATCGCCTGTCGCCGCTACTGCCACTAGCGGGCCAGAAGCCGATCCGCCTCCGTGGTCCCCGGGTGCGCGTGGTCGAGCGCCGTTGGCCACCATTCGCGAGCATATCGTCAATGTTCTCCCTCAGACGGTAGTGGCGTTTGCAGTTGGTATGGTGGCATACTGGATGTGTGTCACGCCATACGATCCTGAGTCCAGCGTCTTCGGTGGATTCGTGTCGAGATTCTGGCGCGCCATAATCCGCGGCGTGCAAGGTGAATCGAGCCCATACGTGGAGACCGTCGGTTCCCATTCTGTACTGTCCAATGTCCTGTACCAGCCGGGCTTCCTTATACTGCTGTTACTATCTGTAGTTGGAGTACTTGCCTGGTTGTCCCCCCGGCTTCGAACACCCCGTACCGTGGTGGCGGTTCTGGCTGCGGTCTTCCTATTGCTCTGGGCTTATGTATCACCGTTCATCATAGGTCAGAATGTCCTCCCTCATAGGTGGTTGCCCTTTGTCTACGTGCTACTGGCAGTATTGGCGGCCTGTGGAGCGCTCTGTCTGATATCATGCATAAGGCCAATCTGGGCGAAGGCGTTTTCCCTGAGTTTGGCGACTGCCATCCTGACGTTTCTGATGGTTACCACGCCATTCGTCTGCAGCGACAGCCCTCTATACGATCGCGATAGGACCTTGCGGACGGCTTTCATGGAGTCTGAGGTGCAAGCTGCCGCCACAATGGTGCAAGTTTACGAGGGTATTCTTGAGACTGATAGCGAGTATTTCAGCGTCTTTGGCTATATGGTACCTAAGGAGGGCGTGGAATTACGCAGGTTGCAGACACAAGGCACAGTTGATGGCGTGCTTTTGCTGCGCGATGCTCTTGAGTATGAGCCCACCATTGTCAGCACTACTGGCACTTTTGCCAAGGCAAGACACGTTGTGCTCGGCCCTGAGTTCTTCGGTGCCATCAATGGGCGGCAAGATGCCGCAGCGGTGTATATCAATAGCGAAGTAAGGGCCTATTACATGGAACGTACACGATGATAGGAGAATCACCTGGAGCATCTACGACAAATGGCTGCGAATGAACCTACGAATGTTGTCTTGATACCCTGTGGCAATAATAGCTTCGTTGGAACGGGAGACTGTTTCCCTATCAAGTTTGGGGAAGGTTTGAATGGTCTCGATGTACTCTTCTACAGTGTCAACGTAGCGAGTGATGCGGCTGTCTGTCAGACTCGTCTCGTAGTATCGCCTTGACAGATTGTCGATGTTCAGCAGGATGTTCTGCACCCCGAGTGCCGGTGCTTCGATGGCGCATGTAGAGAAGATGGTGGAGTGGAAGTCGACGTACATCATTGCTTCGTAGAAGTTCTGCTTCTCCAGGATCATCACATTCTCAGGCAGGTCAAGATCGGAGAGGT
>Ga0180431_10001195_pt1 | contig 36508 bp, 36 predicted proteins | sample SS_ome_11_FD_132459 | JGI IMG/M metagenome (GOLD analysis project Ga0180431, IMG submission 132459) | Hypersaline lake sediment archaeal communities from the Salton Sea, California, USA - SS_1_MS_1 metaG | ecosystem: Environmental > Aquatic > Non-marine Saline and Alkaline > Hypersaline >... | reverse complement strand
TTTTTTACGTATTATTTTTATAATTTTTGTAGTAATATTTCCAATATCATTGATAATATTATATTCTATTATTCCAGCTGATACAAGTTTGATAGCACAAATGGGATATTTAATAATTATATTGATACCTGTTTCTATAGGTGTTACATATATATTAAAATGTGAACCCTGTGATGTTTTACATTATCCTTATAATGAATAATATATTCTTTTTAGTTTGATGACGTAAAAATTTAAATTAAAATATACTATTATTTAAAATGAGGTTTGAAATTTTTGCACATAATATGCAAAATAATCATATTGTTACAATATTATTCTTACTAATTGGTGTTATAATGTTTATTGTTGGAATTCTTGGATTAATTGCACCATATTTCGATGAAGATTCTGGAATAAGAAATTTCTTTGGCGCAGACAGAAGTAGTATAATCCAATGGATTATATTATTATCTGGATTAGTTTTCATTGGATTCCCAATGAAAATAAAAATTAACCAAACATAATTCATATTAAAATTGAATTAACTCTTTTATTTTTTTGTAATTAACAAATTTAAAGACATCTTTATATATTATATACAACTCTTGCTGTCGCCATGGAAATTGAGACTAAAATCATCGATAAAGTTCGCTTTGGTATTGCGAGCCCCCAGGAACTCATTGACCAAGCAACAGTGCAAGTAATTAGTGAAGAAACTTTCACTGGTGGACAACCAGTTGAAGGTGGACTATTTGACTTGAAAATGGGTACAATTGAATTTGATAAAGTATGTGCTAGTTGTGGTCAAGGACCTAAGAATTGTCCTGGTCACTTTGGATACTTGAAATTAGCAGCACCTATTTTTCACCCCAGTTATAAAGATATTATTAAAAAAGTACTTGAAACTGTGTGTTTTCAATGTAGTAACTTATTAATTACTCAGCATGCAAAAGAAATTGTAAGAACTGTTAAGAGAAATAAAAGATTAGATCGCGTTAGATCCTTTATTAAGACTAAACGTGTTTGTGAACTTTGTGATAAACTCCAGCCCGAAATTAGGCGTCAAAAACATTTAGAAAGATTTACATATACATTTAAGAATATTCCAGATGCAAAAGAAGAAGTATTGACGCCAAATTTGGCAAGAGAAATTCTGAAGCGAATTACTAATAGCAATGCAGAATTACTTGGATTTAGTGGAAGTTGTCGTCCAGAATGGATGATTATGACAATTCTACCAATTAGTCCACCGGTTATGCGTCCCACAGTTGTTACTGATAGTAATCAGCGCGGTGAAGACGATTTAACAGTTTATTTAAGTCATATTATTAGAGCAAATAGAACAATTCAAGAAAAAATTAATAGTCAAAATGTAACTGAAGCGAATTTGATTACCTTTATTGAAACCATGAATTTATATATTAGTATGATGATTGTTGGTGGAGTCAAGAAAACTACTAACAAAAGTACAATGGGTGGTAGACTCCTTGCAACTAGAACAGGTAAAGCACTAAAAAGTATTAATGACAGAATTTCTGGAAAACAAGGTAGATTTAGAAAGCATCTTATGGGTAAGCGTGTTGATTTTTCAGCGCGTAGTGTTATTACACCAGATCCTAATTTGGACATTGATCAACTTGGAATGCCTTTGAAGATTGCTAAGATCCTGACATTCCCTGAAGTTGTAAATGATTATAACAAAGACAAGATTTATCAATACATTGTTAATGCTAAGACTGGCAAGTATCCACAAGCTATCAGTATTAAACGTGGGGAAACCACACGAACAATTGAGTATATTAAGGAAGATATTGTCTTAGAAAATGGTGATATTGTGGTGAGACAATTAGTGGATGGAGATATTGCTCTATTCAATCGTCAACCCACATTGCACAGAATGAGTATGATGGCATTTAAGATTAAAACAATGCCAGGGAAGACATTCAGAATTAACTTGAGTGTCACAACCGCATTTAATGCAGATCAACTAACCGTCAAGGTCTGCAACACGCGACTGCTATCGTGAATTCGCCACTCACAATAGATAAACAGTGTTATCGCGTAGTCAAGCATCGATTTAAAATAATGACCCAATCAAATAATAAAATAGAATATACATATGGTCTTATTTACAAGATCAAAAATCAAATAAATAATAGAATATACATCGGACAAACACGAAGTCATTATGGTACTGGAAAAACCCGCAAAAAAACGGGTATTGAACATAGATGGAAAAATCATCAGAAAAGTGCCAAAAAAAGTGAGACACAAAATATAAAAAAACAATGTAGAGTATTAAATAATGCAATCAAAAAATACGGTATTGATAATTTCATTATAGAAAAAATACATCAATGTTCTCTTGATAAAACAGATTATTGGGAAGATTTTTATATAAAAAAATTTAATTCCCTAGTTCCTAATGGTTATAATATGCGAGAAGGAGGTATGACTGGTTCACCTTGTGAAGAGTTGAAAATACATTTTTCAAAGAAAACAAAAGAGTATTTTATGAAAAAAGAAAATAAATTAAAACAAAGTAGTATAATTTCAAAAATACAATTAAAAAATATGATTTTAGAACTATATGCTAGTGATATTAAACATATTGAAATAAAGCCAATAAAAGAGAATGGAATTCCTAAAATTATATATATGTATGTTCAATTAAAGAATAATAAAGAAAGAAAAAGATATAGATTTGGTGGAAAACATATAGATTTTCAAAAGTCATTAAAAAAGGCTTTAAAAATAGCAAATTTTGTTGCAGATAAAAATATCATTTCTGTTTCTCCAGAAATAACCGATACAAATAATCCTTTAGTAAAATATCAATCACAAATCAACAAATTTAAACAACTTAAAATAACTAGGATTAGAATAATACCAATAGATTATAAACAATTTGTGGCTGTTCGTACATTTATGTTGCCTAAAAAGGGAATGTTTTATAAAGATGAATTTACAATGTGTTTTGGTGGAAAGACAATTAATACTAAAGATGCATTTAACATTGCTTATAAAGTTATGCAACAAATTTCAACAACTAAAACTGATTGGGTCATATCAGAAAAATTCGATGCTTGGCGAGATCTTCAAATTGCGGGAAAGCCCTAAAGCTTCAAGTACTACTCTATTGTGGAAACACAATATGAGCACCCGAGTTAATTGCCCTGGGTAAAGTAATAACCTTGAAGATAAAAGAGTATTGTACTCTTGAAATGGGTAATCCGCATCCAAGTCCCTAAGTCCGTTAGTTTCTTACGAAACATGCAATCAAAGATTGTTTGACAAGGATATGGGAAAGGTTCAACGACTAAACGGAGATCGGTCCTAGAAAGTTGGTCACTTTCAATAATGGGCTTAAGATATAGTCTACTCCCTTGCGAAAGTAAGGGTACGGAGTTTATTAGAACTCCATGGTTTGACGGTGATGAGATTGACATGCGTTTGTCTCAAACAGGTGGCTGCTTTATTGGTTATCCAATTTACCAATAAAGGGAAACAGTGTAAGATTGGATTATAATATAACCACCTAGGTTCTTATTGAACCAAGTTCCACCAATTGCGGGAACACCCTTAGAGCTTCAGATACTACTCTTTTATGGAAACATAGAACGAGAACCGGGGTAATGACCTAGGCTAGATACTTTTAGTATCCAGGTTTTCAAATTGAAAACTTGTAGTAAAAACTCTGAAGATTGGGCAATCCGCAGCCACTCTCCTAAGTCCGTTAGTTTCTTATGAAACACGCAAGGATATGGAGAAGGTTCATCGACTAGAATGGAGCGGTCTGAGGAAACTAGCAATTTCCTATGAAGGCTTAAGGTATAGTCAGGCTTGTAGTGAAAGCTACAAGATTTATGGAACGCACACATTCCACAATCAATTAGTACAGCATATGAACTTTGGAATCTCGCAAGAGCTCCAACTCAAATTGTAACTCCACAAACTAATGCTTCTATCATTGGTATTGTACAAGATAGTTTACTAGGTGCATTTTTGTTAACAAGATACAACACAAAAATTGCAAAACAACTTGCGATGAATATTTTAATCATGAATAAGACATTTACTGGAGAACTTCCTCCATCAGACAAGAAAGACTTATGGAATGGTCGTCAGATTGTATCTAACATTATTCCACCAATTAATTTACAAAAATTCACAAATAGTTTTAATGAAGGATCAACAGATACATCAGAAGAATATATTTCCAATTCACGAACTATTGTCCGTAATGGTGAACTTATTAGTGGTGCTATCGACAAATCAATTCTTGGTGCCACAAAGGAAGGATCATTTGCGCACATTATTTGGGCTGATCTCGGTCCTGAACAAGCTAAGGATTTCCTTAGTCTAATTCAGAAGTTTACTAACAAATTCTTGTGGCATCGCGGGTTCTCTGTTGGTCTGGGTGATATTTATCCAGACCAACCGCTGAGAACTAAAATGGACAGAAAGATTCTTGAAGGTATTACTGAAATTGAAGAATTAATTAGTCGTATTGACGGAGGTACTTTTGTTCCACCACCTGATACGACTGTGGAAGAATATTTAGAAATCCAAGCAACTGAGAAACTTAATACTATTACTCTAAGTGTGGCATCAGAAGTATTGAAGGTACTCGATCCAGAAACAAATGGTCTTATGGGCATGATTACTTCTGGTTCTAAGGGATCGGATATTAATGTTGGTCAAATGATGGGTTGTGTCGGTCAACAAAATGTTGACAGAAAGCGTATTATTAAGAATTACGGAAGACACAGAACCTTGCCGTTCTTTCATCGTGACGACATGACTCCAAAGAGTCGTGGATTCGTGGAACATTCATTCTTACAGGGTCTTGATCCTGCAGAGTTCTTCTTCCACAGTATGACTGGACGTGAAGGTATTATTGATACAGCAATTCGTACTGCAGATTCTGGTTATCTTAGCCGAAGGCTTATGAAAGCAATGGAAGACATCTTTGTTGGATATGACAACACAATTAGAAATAGTAATGGGCAAATTATCCAATTCATCTTTGGTGAGGATGGTATTGACCCAATGAGAATTGAGAAGCAAAAATTGGAAACTCTATTCATGGAAAACTCAGAAATTAAGGAACGTTATCACTTAACAAAGGATGACATCAAGAATTATGTTCAACCAGAAATTGCTAAAGATATTATGTCACCAGGTAAAGGTGAAGACACCAATCAACAATTAGAGCGCGAGTACAAAAAGGTACAAAAAGACAGAGACTTGATGAGATATCTCTTGGATAAATTGGAAGGTGAAATAGAAGACAAATTTTATTTACCAGTTAATCTTCAACGTCTTCTTGTTAATGCCAAGAATCAGTTTGGTAATAGACCATCTAAATCAACGAAGGATAGATCCGACTTGAGTCCGCTAGAAGTTATTGAAAAAGTAAAAGAACTGAATAAGAAACTTCCAAGAATCTTTAGCAATCAACTGAGAGCTAATTTGGAAGTTCAAGATAATTACAATAATGCAGTGACGTTTTTGCGAATTCTGATTAGGTCTATGTTTAGTTCTAAACGGGTTATTGTTGAATATAATTTAACAAAGACAACATTCCATTACATACTAAATCAAATTGAATTGAAATTTATGAATGCTATTGTCCAACCAGGAGAAATGGTTGGTGCAGTGGCATCCCAAAGTTTGGGAGAACCCAGTACACAGCTGACACTAAATACGTCAATGGGGCGTTGAAAAGGTGACTGCCAGAACTGTGACTCACTAAGTTCTGGATAAACAGTAAGTATGAGTCAACACATTGTGTATACTTCACCTAGTGGTTGATAATAACATCAACTGCAAAACCATCAAATTGCAAGAACACCCTTAGAGCCTTAGATACTACCTCTCATGAGAAATCGTGAGTAGGCACCCGAGTTAATAGCCCTGGGTAGATGCTAAAGCATCCAGGTTTTTATAATGAAAACTTGTAGTAACAATTCTAAGGATTGGGCGATTTGCAGCCAAGCTCCTAAGTCCGAAAACACAATCAAAGATTGTTTGACAAGGATATGGAGAAGGTTCAACGACTAAACGGTGGTTGGTCTGAGGAGATTAGTCATCTTCAATGAAGGCTTAAGACATAGTCTATTCTCTAATGAAAGTTAGAGTATATATTTGTGGAATTATTCCACAAATTGTAGTTCATTTTTCGGGTGTCGCAGCTAAATCCAATATTACTGCTGGTGTTCCTCGCTTGCGAGAACTTATCGATGTATCAAAGAAACAGAAGAATCCATTCCTTATTATTAATATCAAGGATTCGGGCAATAAACAACAAGCAGAAGCAATTAAGAATCAATTGAGAAATACTAAATTACATGAATTCGTAGACAAAGTGCAAGTAATTTATGACCCTGATATCAATAAATCTAATATCGAAGAAGATAGAAAATTCATTAGCGATTACTTTAAGTACACTATTGGGTTGAAACAACCTGGTACATTAAGTCATTGGGTTATCAGATTCGAACTTAACAGAACAAAGATGGTTTACAATCAAATGAGAATGAATATTATTCGCAGAAGACTCAATAGTTTCCCAGAGTTCTTCGCGGTCACAACTGATGACAATGCACCGACGCTTATTTTGCGAGTACATCTTGTTGTTGCTAATCTTTCAGACAAAAATCCACGAAACGTAGATCAAGTCTTGAAACAAAAAGATAGATTAATGAATGATCTAGTTTTGCGCGGAATTGATAAACTAACATCTGTTCAAGTTAGAGAACATAAAGTTAAAGAATTCGATAAATCAACAGGTGAAGTAGTCACAAGTAATCAATATTACCTTGATACTGACGGAACAAATTTAGTTCAAGTATTGAAACATCCTGGTGTAGATATTGTCAAGACTAGATCTACCGATGTTCTTGAAGTTTACAATGTATTTGGTATTGAAGCAGCACGAAGAACGTTATTAACAGAGATTAGACAAGTGCTGACATTTAATGGGACATATGTTAATTACCATCATCTAGCATTACTTGTTGACATCATGACACATACTGGTGACTTAACAGCAATTAGTCGTCACGGATTTAACAGACTTGATAAATCGCCTATTAGTAAAAGTTCATTCGAGGAAACAGTTGAACAACTAAAGATTGCGTCCATGAACCAAGAAGAAGATAATATGAGAAGTGTTTCTGCACGAGTTATGTTTGGTCAAGCAATTATGGGCGGAACTGGAGCATCGAAATTGATTATTGATGAATCTGCATATGGTGCAACAGAAGAACAGATTGATGATATTATGGATAATCTTTAATTGATTCTGTCAAGTGAATAAAAAAACTGATTAATTTTATTTTTTTTATTCAACAAAATGAATTTACCTAACGAGCTTTGGTACAACACATTCTCTTTCTTGACTCAAAAGAGTCAGTCAAAGTTCAGTTGTCTATTGAACTTATACAACTTAAGTACAGAAGAAATAGAATTGATTTGGTCTTCAAGTAATTTATGGTTTGATACTGCTAGTAAAGGATACAGTAAATTGATAAAACTATTGATTAAAGCTGGCGGTGTTAATGTAAATATTCAAGACAAGGATAATCTTACACCTCTACACCTAGCAAGTAATCGTGGTAATAAAGACTGTGTTGAACTCTTGATTAAAGCTGGTGCTAATGTAAATATTCAAAATTGTTTTGATAATACAGCTCTACACCTAGCAAGTAATCGTGGTAATAAAGACTGTGTTGAACTCTTGATTAAAGCTGGTGCTGATGTGAATATTCAAGACAATACTGGCGTGACAGCTCTACACTTAGCAAGTCTTTATGGTCATAAAGAAACTGTTGAACTATTTATTAAAGCTGGTGGTGTTAATGTAAATATTCAAGACAATAGTGGAGCAACAGCTCTACTATATGCAACTAGTCGTAAGCATAAAGAAATTGTAAAATTACTTGAAAAAAATTGAACTATTATCTTTTTTTATCACAAAATGACAAAGTACGATCTCGAAAAAATACCAAAACAATTCCAAGTAACCATTGACTGTCCTCAATTTGAATATTATTACCAAGATTTAATCAAAAATGGTAATGAAAAAGAATTCTTTTACAAGAATTATAAATGTTTGATTCGACGCAATGTTTCAATGGGACATCTTTGTGGATACGTTTTTATTGACAAATATATTGATGTATCCAAAATTAAACATATTCATGGCGACATTACGTGGGGAGATCATGAAAAAGTAGGATTTGATTGTGCACATCTTTCAACAGATTTTGTACCATTGATAAATTATTCTACAAAATCTGTTTACAAGAATTTTGATTTTGTAGAATCTGAATTAAAGAAACTTGTAAATCAATTAACTAAAAAAGATAAGGTAGAATAATCTTGGAATAAATAAATGAATTTTTCATGGTCTAGTATCAAGAAAAATCCAAGAAATCCAGATGAATTAATTGATTCTTTTTGTAAAAGACTTTATCTTTTTAATTTTACTCCAACACAAAAGGCTAAAGCACATACTGTTAAATATAATATAGTTGGTGACATTGAAATAAGTGAGAAACATAAAAAAGATCTCTTGAATTGTCTAATCAAAGCAGGAATTAAACTTGATCATATTCCTGATGATAAGGCTGGAGAATCGCTTCTAAGTGTTGCAACTGCACTTAATAACACAACACCTAATTTCATACAATATTTACTTGATAATATGGAATATAATCATTGTCAAACAAGCAAAAATAAAGAAAACCCATTATTAAATATCCTAAAATCCAAAAATCCCAATACACTTGAAATTACAAGAATGATTCTTAATAAATGTGGTGATTCAATAGTAAAACAACAAGATAAATTTCTTAATACCCCACTTCATGTTGCTTCGCAATCTAATTACAAAGATTCACCAGAAGTTATAGAATTACTTTTTGCGTTTGGTGCATTAGATTCTTTAGAAAAAAGGGATATGTACGGAAAATTTCCACTAATTCGAGCATTTGAATCAGATAATCCAAGAAAAAATGAGGTTATATCTATTTTAATTAATAAGGGAGCAAATACTGATATCAAGTACAAGAACCAAACACCGTTAATTCTCGCAGCCATAGAAGGTAATGAACAAATAGTTAAAAAGTTATTTGAAAATCCAAAAACTGCCAAGACAATTGAGTTTAAAGATGATAATGACAAAACAGCATTACTTACAAATGCCGCTAGTAAAAACCCTAATATGAATATTATTAGGTTTCTTGTTGATAAACAAGGTGCCAATATTGAAACAACCGACCAATTTGGAAACAATGCATTGTTTTATGCTATTGAAAATGGTAGTCTTCCACTTATTAAATATCTTCTGACTGCACAAAGACGTAAACTGAATGTAGGTCATAAAAATAATGACGGAGAAACTGCTTTAATGAAAGCTGTACAAAAAAATAGAGTTGATATTGTTAAATTATTATTGTCTTCTGGTGCAGACATTAATGCTGTTAATAATGATGGTGATTCTGTATTAATGTATGCTATTGAATCTGACAATCCCGATTTAATAAGATATCTTATTACTCAGAATAAAATAGATATTAAACACTCAAATAATCTCGGTAGAACGGTTTTGCATATTGCTGTAACACGTGATAGTAAAAATATTGTTTCAATTATTAAAGTGATTCTTGATAACATTGACAAAGACAAAGAATTCATTAATAAACAGGATTTCCTTGGTAATACTGTATTACATTATACAATGCAACAACCAAATAGACAACATATGTTACAAATTTTACAATACTTGATTAATAAAGGAGCCAAAAGAAGCATAAAAAATAATGATCAGAAGTCAGCGAGATATCTTGCTGGAGTGAAAGGAATTAAACTGGATGACATAACTAAACAGAAATAATACCGTTTCGTAAATGAAAATGATATATTTTTCTTTTTTAAATATATAAATGGATTCAATAAAGGTAAAAGGAAAAACACTCAAAGTTGCTCCTATATCCCTAGTTTACAAGCCAAATTACACAGCAGCGGAAAAGAATAAAGCCAAAAAATTAACAACTAAATGGAAGGGTCAAGAACAACGTAGTCCTTTTGTGACAGTGGATATTGTTTTGTTGCACAAAATTGGTGGAGAATGGCATGTTTTGTTGGGATGGTGGGAAAAAGTGTTCCCTATTGATGGCAAACCAAAACGCATTGCCGGAGTTACTGTAATTCCTGGTGGTCATTTTGAAAAGAGTGGAGCACGTGATCCAAAGATCACTAAAGAAGGTGGCGATCTTAATTTGATTTCGGCAGCTAAAAAGGAACTACATGAAGAAACCAATATTAGTTTAACTAAATTGAAGGACTTAACACCATTGGCTGTTATTGATCGAGTAGAGAATGATATACGTGCTCATGTCTTACGTACAGTATTTGTTGCTACAACCACTGGAATTCCTAAACCTAGTGAGGAAATCAAAAAGTTTTATCATGTTCCTTTGAGAGACTTGAAACGCGATGTTAAAACTGGTTATCTCAAATACAATAAACAAAAATTGCCATTTGTTCTTGGACATGATGAAATGTTGCAAACAGTTTTTCAGTTACCAGCCTTCAATGATTATGTAAATAGTCACTGATTTTTATCTCACTATTATTTATAAATGTCTAGCGTTTTTCAAAGAAAAAACAGTGTTTTTTTCGGCAACACTGTTTATGTTTCGGAAGTTCTATATACTAATCTTATTAAATCTTATCCTAGGGGATCGAGTAATCCTGTTAGTATATGTGATGTTAAAATTAAGGATGATATTATTATTGGAAATCTTCAAGGAAATGTAACAGGTGACTTAAATGGTAATTTAAACGGTAATATTAATGGTGATGTAGTTGGAAATTTGACGGGTAACGTAACAGGTAACGTAACAGGTAACGTAACAGGTAACGTAACAGGTATCGTTTATGGTTCTGCAAATCCTGAGCGCGTTATCAGTATTGCACAAAGCGGTGGTATGTTCAATAATTTTCCAGACGCTTTAGCTTATGCTGTTTCCTTAAACCCAGTTGCAGGTAATTCAGTTATTATTAGGTGCAGTCCTGGTACGTATCTTATTAATGACACTTTGATGTGGCCAGGTTATGTTGATTTCACAGCTGACAATGCTAATGTTATTCTCGTTATTACTAATCCAACCAAGAATATTATAGAATTCGAAGCTGGTGTTACTATCATTGATAGACTTATGGTTAGTGGTGCAGCCACTGGATGTGGATTTGTTAAAAATACACCTGGTAATGCTACACTACTATTTTGTCAAGTATTTAGTTGTGATACTGGAATTCGCTCTGAAAACCCAGGAAGTTTTATGCGTCTTGTCACAACCGGAAGTCCTGGTGGTCTTAATGTATTTGCATCTGCAACAAATGGAGGTGAAATAGCCACAAGCACAGTTCTCGTTCGTAATTGCGTAGTTGGAATTAAAGGTGATGGAACCGGTAAATTAAGAATTATTGATACTATTATGGAAGAATGTGGCACTGCTTTCGATTTTACTAATTGTAGAAGTGAATTATCATCATGTCATGCTTTTAATTGTACGCTCGGAATTAATGCTGGTACAGATGCTCATGTTGAAGGTGCTGAATATAATGCTTTTAATTGTACTACTGATCTTAATGTTGCAGCAGATGTTGATTTTTGTCGTTTAGGAAACACAAAGATTGACGAAAACAAACTTATTATTGGGGATGAATCCAAAGTCAGTCTTAATATCAATGATATTGAAGGTCGTGATAAATATTACGGTGGTGCTACAATGTTTAATATTCAACAAATCGATCTTTTCGGTGCAGGAGCTGCTGGAACTAAAGCACCTATGTTATCAATCTTCCAAGATGATGGAAATAATACACCAGTTGGTAATGCTTTACAATTTACTTCAAGTAGCAATCCTCGTATTACCATACCTCATAATGCAGCTATGGATTTCAGTGGTGACTTCAGTATTGATTTCTGGACAGTTCCGTACAGTAGCGGTATTAGTTCTTATAATTGGTATGTTAGTAGACGAAATTCTATTGATATTTATCATTATAAATACAATGGTACTCTGTATGTCAGTATTCCTGGGCTTGGTAGTTTTTCTACTCCAAGTAGTGCGCTTATTAATGGAAAACGTCAACATATTGCATTAACATACGATAATACAACTAAGGAAGCAAACATTTATATTAATGGAACTCTTGTTTCAAACCGTACATTTACAGGCAATCCAACAAATGGTGCATTTCCAATGACTATTGGAAATAGATGGAGTCCTAATGTGTATTATGCAGTTGAAGGTGAAATGGATGAAATTAATTTCTGGGACAAACCATTAAATCAAATTGAAATTAGCACACAATATAATAATGGAAATGGAATAGTTAATGTTGATACGACAAATCTTATTATGGGATATCATTTTGATGAAGGTTCTGGTACAACTGCAGAAGATTATGGTCCTAATGGTCTTGATGGTACTCATAATGGCACTATTGATTATGTACCAGGTTTGGTTAATGCTACAACAAATGCAACCACAGGAGTACTTGCTTATCATTTTAATGCAGACCTTGATAATGAGTTATTCTTTAATTTACATCCTGATGCTGGTTATAAAGATGGGGAAAACATTTATCCAATTATTCATTGGGCACCTAAGACTGCTGACTTGGGTGATGTTATGTGGGCATTTGAATATACTGTGGCAGAACCAGGTAGTGCTACTCCCGTAACACAAGTAATTACTGGCGTTACTTCTGTCGATGGCACAGCATTAAAACATCTTAGTACACAATTGCCTGCATTTACTGTTACCGATTATAGATCTATTATTATGGGTCGATTATACAGAGCAAGTATTAATGCTAGTGACACATATCCTGGTTCTGTAGCTTTACTTGGTGCAGAACTTAAATATGTAAAAAATAAATTAGGTAGTGACAACTAAATTATAACCAATCTTTTTTTTAATTGATATTATAGAAGACATAATGTTTAGATTAGATGAAATAAGTAACGACCTTTTAGAGGGTATGACAATTACAGTTTCGAATGAAGTTGATACAAATTTAATTAAACCATATTCGGGTGATACAGTTAATATATGTGATGTTACAGTCAAAGATAATAATATAACAGGCGTTCTTTATGGTTCTGCAAATCCTGAGCGAGTTATCAGTATTGCACAAAGTGGTGGTATGTTTAATAACTTCCCAGACGCTTTAGCTCATGCTATTACATTGAACCCTGTTTCTGGTAATTCAGTTATTATAAAGTGCAGTCCTGGGACATATGTTATTAATGATACTTTGGCATGGCCAGGTTATGTTGATTTCACAGCTGACAATGCCAATGTTATTATTGCTATAACAGATCCGACTAAGAATATTATAGAATTCCAGAATGGTACTTGTATTATTGATAGATTGATGGTAACAGGTGCTACAAGTGCATGTGGATTTGTTAGAAATACATCTGGTAATGCAACACTTTTATGGTGTCAAGTCTTTAATTGTGATATTGGCATTCATTGTGAAAATTCAGGTAGTTTTATGCGTCTTGTCACAACCGGAAGTCCTGGTGGTCTTAATGTATTCGCACGTGCAACAAATTCAGGACAAATTGGAACTACAACTGTTTTAGCACGTAATTGTGTAACAGCAATAAAAGCTGATGCAAATGGTATAGTTAGATTGATTGATACTATTATAGAAGATTGTGGAACAGCGTATGATTTATCAAATTGTGTTTCGGAAATGTCTTCTTGTCAAGTTTTTAATTGTACCACTGGTATTTTGGCAGGAACTGATTCTTCAATTGAAGGTACTGATTTTAATGCTTTTGGATGTACAACAGATATCAATGTTGCTGCAGATATTACATATTTTCGTTTAGGAAACACAAAGATTGATGAAACCAAAATGATTATCGCGGATGAATCAAAAGTTAGTCTCAATATTAATGATGCATTTTCAAGAGATAAATTCTTTGGTACAGCTGCTGTTTTCGATATTCAACAAGTTGATTTATTTGGTACATCTGATGCTGGTGGAAATAAACCAACATTATCAAGAGTTGTAGATAATGGTGGTGGTGTAAGTAGTGATTTGGCAATTGTTGCAAATTCAAAATTGGATCAAAAAGTTGTAATATCAAATGATGCAAGTATGGTATTTAATAATGACTATACAATAGAATTTTGGATGCGCACTGATTCTGGTAGTTCAAATACACAATATATAATTACAAAAGAAGACACATTTGAAATAAGTTGGTTAAGAAATAGAGAAACACTTTATTGGGAACATCAAAAAATTACAACTCTTACAAGTGATGGTAATAGTATTTATGAAGGTTCAAGAATACATATTGCATGTGTAATGGATAGTATTAATAAAAAAATGATAATTTATGTTAATGGTGAATTTAATAATTCTACAGCATTTAGTGGTACGTTAACAAGTAATAATGAAGATATTTATTTATTCGATATTAATAATCCAGGTAATCACAATTTCGATGGTGCTCTTGATGAAATTAATTTCTGGAGCAAAACTCTTTCAGCATCAGAAGTTAAAAATAGATATAATAGTGGAAACGGATTAGAAAATACAGATCTTGTTAATCTTATGGCGGGTTATCATTGTAATAATACTGGAACATCTACAGAGTTAATTGATTATTCTGGTAATGGAAATACTGGTACACATGATTGTTCATTCGATACAGGACTTATATTAAATACAGTACCAAGCATTGGTTTAATTTCATGGGTTTTTCAATCAGACAAATTAAATGAATTGTTCTTTAATATTCATCCTAATGCAACATATCAAGAAGGAAAGGATATTATTCCAATTATTCATTGGATGCCATTAAGTAATAATGTGGGAAATATAGTATGGGGATTAGAAAGAAGTGCAGCAAATCCTGGTGCATCGTACGGAAATAGTACTATAGATACAATAACAATAAGCACAAATGGAACAATCAAAGAACATATAATTACTGAATTTCCATCATTTACACTTAGTGATTTTCGTGCAATTATTTTAGGTAGACTATTCCGTGATGGTTCAAATGTTGCAGATACTTTTTCTGAGGGTGTTGCAGTTTTAGGCTTTGAATTGAAATTTACAAAAAATAAATTAGGTAGTGACACTTAGGGTAATTAATCTTTTTTTACTTCAGTAATTATATAGATGTCAAACGTTTTTCAAAGAGAAAATAGTGTTTTTTTCGGCAACACTGTTTATGTTTCAGAAGTTCTATATACAAATGTTATTAAATCTTATCCAAGGGGATCAAGTAATCCTGTTAGTATATGTGATGTTAAAATTAAAGATGACAAAATTATTGGAAATCTTGAAGGAAACGTAAGTGGCGTTCTTTTTGGTTCCGCAAATCCAGAACGTGTTGTTACAATTGCCCAAAGCGGTGGACTTTTTGATAACTTCCCAGACGCTTTGGCTCATGCTATATCCTTAAATCCTGTTCCAGGAAATTCAGTATTAATTCGTTGTAGTCCTGGTACATATCTCATTAATGACACTTTGATGTGGCCAGGTTATGTTGATTTCACTGCTGATAATGCTAATGTTGTGTTAGCTATTACTGATCCAAATAAGAATGTAATAGAATTTCAACCTGGTGTTACTATCATTGATCGACTTATGGTTAGTGGAGCTACAAATGCATGTGGATTTGTTAGAAACACCCCAGGAAATGCAACACTTTTATGGTGTCAAATTTTCAGTTGTTATACTGGAGTTTTATGCGAAAATCCAGGGAGTTTTATGCGTCTTGTCACAACAGGAAGTCCTGGTGGTCTTAATGTATTTGCTTTGGCAAGAAATACTGGACAAATTGGAACTACAACTGTTCTTGTAAGATTGTGTGGTACCGGTATAAAGGCTGAAGATACAGGAGTAGTAAGACTTATTGATACTATTATTGAAGACTGTGGCACTGCTTTTGATTTAACCAATTGCACAAGTGAATTATCTTCATGTCAAATTTTTAATTGTGCCACTGGTATTTTAGCAGGAACTGGTGCTAAAGTTGAAGGTACTAATATTAATACATTTAATTGTGCAACTGATATTAATGTTGCGGCTGATGTTGTTTCTTTTCGTTTAGGAAACACAAAGATTGATGAAGCAAAAATGATTATTGCGGATGATTCTAAAGTGGCACTCAATATTAATGATATCAAGGCACGTGATAAATTCTTTGGAACTGCGGCTGTCTTTGATATTCAACAAATCGATCTTTTCGGTACTTCTGATGCTGGTGGAAGAAAACCTACTTTAACAAAGGTTGTTGATGATGGAAGTATTGTTGTTAATGATTTAGGTTTGTATTCAGATGCTACCGCATTTCAACGTGTAGAAATTCCTAACAGTGCAAGCATGGTATTTAGTAGTTCTTATACTCTTGAATTCTGGATGAAACCAAATCCAAACGCTGGTCCAAATCAACAATTTGTCTTTAGTAAAAGAAATACATTTGATATTAAATGGAGAAGAGGATTTGATAGACTTGAATGGTCTCATAGAGGTGCATCAAACCTTAATACTGATAGAAATCTTATTTTAGGAAATACAAGAGTTCATATTGCTTGTGTAATGGATTCATTTGATAAAACAATGACTATTTATGTAAATGGTGTTCCAAACACAGATAGAACATTTAGTGGAACTCTGAATAATACAACATCACCTTTATATATTTGTGATAAAGATACTTCTGGAAATAAAAGTTATAATGGTGGATTAGATGAAATTAATTTCTGGAGTAAAGCTTTAACTTCAGATGAAGTAGAAGACAGATACAACAATGGAAAAGGTAGTGTCAATACAGACACAACTGATTTGATGGCTGGTTATCATTGTAATAATGATGGAACAGCAACAGAATTAATTGACTATTCTCCTAATGAAAATGACGGAACACATGATTGTACATTCGGTCCTGGACTTATACTTGATGCATCACCAAGTGTAGGTGTCATTTCGTGGTTTTTCCAACCAAATGAAATAAATGAATTGTTCTTTAATATTCATCCTAATGCAACATACCAAGAAGGAAAAAATATTACTCCAATTATTCATTGGATGCCATCTACAGATGACGTGGGTGACATCGTTTGGTGTCTCGAAACAAGCACAGCTAATCCAGGTGTTGTTTATCCAGACAGCAATATTAGTACTGTTACTGTTGCTGCTAGCGGTACGAGATATGAACATATAGTGACAGAATTACCACCATTTGTATTATCCAATTTCCAAGCTATTATTCTTGGTCGTCTTTTCCGCGAAGGAAATAATGTTGCAGATACATACAACAATGGTGTTATATTACTTGGTTTTGAATTGAAGTTCACAAAAAATAAATTAGGTAGTGACACCTGATAACATTTTCAGTATTCTTTTATACTTATTTTTTTCCTTTTTTGTAATACCTTCTTTTGTCAATCCACTTGCTGCCCCACTTCTTCCATACATTGGTAAACCACCTTTTTGGATAAAATATTTTATCGAAGATTCATGACAATTGAATGCAGCACTGTAAAGCATAGCATTCCACGAGAGTTTATGTCCTTTTGATTCAGCTCTTTTGATTAACCAATAAACGCTATTCCATTTATCAGCCAAAGCCGCATTCATGATGATGGATTCCCAATGAATTATTCCTTTCTTTTCAAGACATATAAATAGTTCGTATTGTCCATTTAATGCCGCTTCTTTAATATCCATTGGCAATAATTTTAAAGTATACAAATGTATCAATTTTTTTAGTATCGAGGTCCATGACGCATTTGGACGAGATCATATACTAATACACCATTAAGTTGATGTTTAATCTCAAATGATTTGTCATTGAATTCAGTATATTGAACAATAAGAGAGTTCAATGTGAATGCCGGATTACTGCGTGGAAGAGTAAGAGCTCGTTTAAGTAGAGTTTGTTCTTTTGGATGAGCCTCAAGCCATTTAACCATTTCAATTATCTCTTTTCCGATTTTCTTTTCACCATTTTGTTGATAGAAAATACCAACCTTTCTCATTAAATTAACAGCAGATCGATTATCTGTTATGTATGCTGTTTTTACCATACGCGAAAGCTCATTTTTTTCTGAGGTACTAAATGTTTCTCGTAATCCGGTTGGTCCAGCACCATGAGGAACAAATTCTAACGAAATAGCACCATGACGAGATTTAAGAATATGATTTATTATAGCATTGCGTAATTTGTTAGCTTCAGCTGTATCGATATTAGCCATATTAGCAAATCGCGTAACAGCTGTTGTAATAGCAAGTTCTGGATTACCACTGGTGTAATTTAATGCATTTCGTATGGCGACGGCAGATGTTGGTTGCATTGTAAGATAAACGATGAATGGACCTAAAAGATTGGCTATTTCTTTATCTTCTGGATCACTACTTTGTTGGTAAAGGCTTTCGATTTCTTTCATAAATTTCAAAAGATCCGTATTTTCGCCAAGGTAAGCTGATTGAACTACTTGAATAAGATTAGCCTCTTCTTCATTTGTGAAATTTTCAATAGCTTCAACTCTTGTTCTAACAATGTTGTATGCAATTATGTTGATTAAAACGCCAGTATTTTCTTGCGATAAGCCAGTTTGGTTTGCATATTCTCTGGCAATATTAGATGCAGTTTCTGTTGGTATACCAACTAAATCACTTAAAGCATTCAACATATCATTTCCTTGTTCCGGATTTTTCTGTAGCCAAGAAGAAAATCCTTGAATTAATACACCATATGGTTTTTCTTCTGGACTACCTTGGTTACTGAAACGATTCCCAATTTCGTTCAAGAAAGCGTACATTTGTTGTTTATTATAAATCTCTGTATTTTGGATGTAAGATTCTAGACTAGCGAGACTATTTGGTGTAAATCCTTCCGTGGACGTTGGGCATTTAAATGTTGATAAAAACCATGCGACACAAAGTACAGACACAATGAAACCAACAATTACAATACTAACAATAGTTCTTATACCTTCTTTTTTGTTAATATCTACTGCAACATATGTTCCAAAAAATGTGACAGCAGCAATAAGAATACTTGCAATGCCATAAGAAAGTGCAGTTCCAAATTTCATATTATATTTTACTCCAATAAAAAAACGAATACTATAATAAATGGGTATTTGTGATTCGGGATATACAACTGGTTCAAAAATCGATTCTTGTCGTACATACAAAACTGATATCAAGTATTCAAAAGTATATTGTAACTCAAAAAGAGATGATTTAATAGAAAAAGAAAAAGCTCCTTCGGGATTTAGAGAAATTGGTATTGTTAAAGCTCCTACTGAATGTATAAAATATTGCTTTGGTGATTTTATTAAGAAGGTTCCAAGATATCGTAAGAAGTATGAACGTGTATATAGTTCTAAAAATAAACTTGATTGTTGTCTTGGTAAACTTGATTCTGAATCAAAATGCCATCCAAATTGGTGTTGGGAAAATGATGAATGCGATACTGTTGTGCGAAATTATTGTGCCACTAAGGAAGGACAAAAAGATCCACGATGTGGGTGTTTATTACCACAAGATATGTATAAAGAAACTAAACTTCTTGGACCACCAGAATGTGTTGATGTACGTTGTGCTGGCAATCCACAGGCTTATAGAATTAAAAGACAAAGAACATTAAATTGTCCTGATATTGTTAATTGTAGCATTGGGAATATTACTATTACTGGAACTGACAGTAATATTGATTTAAAAGCCATTAGACAACAATGTGGATCTGAATTTGCTGAAGAGGTGCAAAAAAAGTTAGAAGAAGCACAAAATCCTACAAATGGACCTAGTAACAGTAATGGACCTACAAATGGTAACGGTAATGACAACAGTGGTGTCAAAATTCCAACATTCCTTGACGAAACTGCTAATCAACTCGGTATTAGCACTAATGTACTTATTGGTGGAAGTGCTACTATAATTATTTTATCTATTATCTTAGTTTTCTTGATAATGCGAAAAAAGAAAACTCAGTAAATTATTTTTCATTACGTAAATAAATGGGTAATGTTTTATCACCTAGTCTGAGTGTAAGTAAAAGTGATGTTGTTAATGATATTATTCAGGAACAAAGACAGATAGGCGGAAATGTAAGTTGTCAAAATATAACTGGTGATATTAAACTAACATTTGATAAAACTACAGCCCGCGGTGTTCTCGTAACACAGGAATGTACTGCAAGTTTGCAACAAGTATTTAATGGTTTGCAGAAAAAATTAGCTGACTTAATCCAAGAAACTGAAGCTATCACAGAAAGTGGAGGAATTCTAAGTCCAGAAATGAGTGTTGCAATTAGTGAGGCTAAAACGTTACTTGAACAAAAGCAAATTCAAGAATGTGGAAATGTTAATGTTAATAACATCAGAGGCGATGTTGTTGTTAATGCTACTGAAAGTAATATTTATGACTTTAAATTTTCACAAGCTGGTAGTGCGGAACAGATGTGTGCATTTGAGGCTGTAGCAGATCTTATTGCTAAAATAAAAAATTTGACTAAGGCTGAGACTAAAGGTGGAGGCACAAATTGGATTGTCATTGCCATTGCTATTGGTATTGTTTTAGCACTCGGTGGTGGAATATTTGCTTATTCAAGACAAGAAGAACCACCAAAATTGACTGAAGATCAAATAAATGAACTTCGACGAAGATTACAAAAAGGAGGTAGTCTTTTGAAAGGTAAGGGAATTATATTAGTATTAGCAATACTGGTTATTCTATTTTGTGTTTGTTCTTAAATAAGGATCATTGCGTAATCAGAATGTTAATTTGTGGAATGATTAATTTTTTTCTATAATTAGCATTTTGTCCTATTAAAGTGGTAATCCATGCCTTTTTGCATTTTAATGCCCAATTTTTGGCATCATTTACGTTTTTGAAATTCCCGATACTGAGTGTTCTATAATTAAAACACCCTGTCGTTAATATTGCCTTTATTGAAAACGTTTTATCATCAAAGTTTCCGTAAATTGGGTCAGAATCATCACTTACGTAACAAGCTCCAGAAATCATTACTAGTGTATATTTTATATAGTAAATAAATTTTCATTTTTTTCACTTTATAGTTTATAAATGGCAACATTTCTTGGACTCGGAACAAGTGTATTGTTCGGCAACACAGTGCGTGCTAGTACTGAAGTACTAACAGATTTTATTGCTCCACTCGAACCTAATGATACTGTTACAATTACAGGAAATTTAGTTGTGGAGGGTAGTATCAGTAATGATGATATTCGATTGACTGCAACAGAAACCAACATTGGTGTTAATGTTGGACAAAGTACCGCTGGACAGGATAATACCTTTGTTGGTTCTAGTTCTGGTAATGCCATTACAAGTGGTGTTAATAACACATTTTTGGGAACTCGATCCGGTGTTGCAATAACTACTGGAGTCGATAATACATTTATTGGTACTGACGCAGGAACAGCTACTACAATTGGTGAAAACAATACTTTTGTTGGTAATGAAAGTGGAGAATTTAATATAGATGGAAATAATAATACATTTATTGGTGAAGGAGCAGGAAATAGAAATTCTGATGGTGATAATAATGTCTATCTTGGTAATAGAGCTGGATTCTTAAATTTAACTGGATCTGATAACACTTTTCTTGGTTATCGTGCAGGACAATCTTCATCAGCAAGTGGTTGTGTTTTAATTGGTCATGATGCTGGACTTATAAATTTTGCAAGTAATCGTTTAATGATTGATAACACTTCTACAAATGCACCACTTATTGATGGAAATTTCTCTTCAAGAAATGTTATTTTAAATGGTGATGTTCAATTGGGAACTATTGGAGGAAGTGATGTTGTTGATTTTCGAACAACTGTTGCGGGAGCAGCAGGAGCGAGTGCTGGATATATTACTGTTAAAGTTAATGGAATAGATAAAAAGATTGAATTCTTTGATGTTTAAGTTATTATACTATCTTTTTTTTCGATTGTTAATGTATAATAATGTCGACATTTTTAGGTTTTGGAACTGGTGTTTTCTTTGGAAACACAGTGCGTGCCAGTACATGTTTGATTGCTGATAATCTTTGTTCTACTTCTCCCGGTATTGTAATTCAACCAATCCAAGGTGCTGGTCTTGGTGCCACACATCTTCTTAATTCTTCAGCTAATCCTGTTGATGTAAGTACTAGTGCTGCACCAACTGCTGGTCAGATTCTTATCGCTACTGGAGCAACAAATGCAGTTTGGATGGATGATCCAGGACCTGGAGATGTTGTTGGTCCTGGAGCCAGTACTGATAATGCTATTGCTCGATTTGATGGAACAACAGGAAAACTAATTCAAAACTCTACTATAGAAATTGATGATGGTGGAAATTTCCAAGGAGCTACAATTAAAACTCTTGCCAGCTCAACAAGTTTAGGACGTAATACTGGTATTCCTCCAGCAAATAGCACATTTATTGGCGTTGATGTCGGACTCTTTACAACAGGAACTAATAACACCTTTATTGGAACTGATACTGGTTCTAGTAATAATACTGGTTCTGATAATACATTTGTTGGCACTAGTGCTGGTAGTGGAAATACAACTGGACAAGACAATATATTTATTGGTCAAAATGCTGGATTAGGCAATACAACGGAATCTGCTAATATTTATATCGGAAATGGTGCTGGAAATAGTGCTACTGGATTAAATTGTCTTTTAATTGGAAGAAATGCCGGAGTTACTAATGGTACAAATGATCGTTTAATGATTGATAACACTGGTACTGGTACAAATGAACCTCTTATTGATGGTGATTTCGCTAATAATACTTTACAAATCAATGGTGCTGTTACTTTAGGAACTAATGGTAGCACTGATGTTCATAGAATTAACACCACAATTACTGATACTCCTGGATTAACTGGAACCGGTACAGCAGAATCTTTACCAACCGATCCAGATAGTTGGTTAGAAATTAATATTAATGGAATCACTCCTTATTATATTCCTTTATACCAATAAACTATTTACATAATGCTACAAGAATCATCAATAGGTTTAATAACATCAACAATAGTTGTTATTGTTTTTTTTAACATTTTTCCCGAAATTTTTTCATTTATGTCAATTAATATACTATTCATAAATCCCCAATCTCTAGATTCTCTTAATATATCATTTGAAAGCTTCCCTTCATAAAATTTTACAGACACATTTTCTTTTAATCTCCTCATTAATTGATTCACATTCGCAGGTATTTTATCACGATTCTCTAAATCAAGAATTACTATATCGATATTATTATCCTTTTTTGGAAAATAAGAATGTAAATCAATTATCCAAGTTTTATTTTTTTCTGCTTTTAGTCCACAATACATTTTTGTTAAACGTGGTCGAAAAGACATGGTTCTACATTCTGGTCTATTAATATCACATTCTTTTCGCGATGTTTTTGCAATTAATAATATAACTTTTAGTCCACGTTGCGATAAAGCTTGTTGAAGAAGATTTGCAAATTCTTTTGCTCTATTATCACAAAAATGTTTATTGCCACGCATTGGGCATGTAGCATGAGGAACCGTTATAATAACTGTTTTTGTGTCCATGACGGTTATATTCTTATATTACATATAAAATAAAGAAATGTCTGAAAATTTCCGTTTTCGCGATACACCACATACCAAACATTTTATTAGTATTGATAGCGATCAAAGAGACCCTGTTAGATATCCGGATGCGAGTGATTTCCAAATTGTATTGTTCAATGAATTAAAAAATGTTCTGTATATCAAACTTCTGGATGCACAAATACCTGTTAGTGACTTTAATGTCCATGAATTTAATAATGGATTTGTCTTGACAGACAATGGAACAGACTATCCTCTTCAACTTCCTGTTGGTGACTATGATGCTAATAAACTAATTACGGAATTAACTAATCTAGTGACTCCTCTTGCAACTACAAATGTATATACTTTCAGTATTGTTAATGGACAACTCAGAATTCAAGGCACTGGTGGAGTACTTCCTTATGAATTCAAGTTTGCACCACCAGCACAGTTTGCCGACTCAATTCGCCAAGCATCTGGTGATAGTGAACAAGAAATTGTTTTAAATCAAAGTGCACGTCAAATTCTCGGATTCAATATTGCAAACTACACTAGTGTTGGAGGACCAATTGGTGAGATTTTGAGTCCTAATAAGATTAATTTAACTGGCGAAAAAGCTGTTTTCTTGTATCTTAGTAGCAATGCACATGATTCATATCCTATGGTTGAGAGCAAGAGTCAAGGAGGACGAGATACATTTTACAGAATTCCATTGTCTGCACCACGAAATACGTATACATTTTTCCAGAATGATTATAATTTCTCATATCTTCTTGGAACAACCGGACGTCGTGCTAGAAAATTTACTGTTCAATTAAGAACAAATGATATTCGGAGATTGTATAATACAAGAGGGTTACCATGGTGTTTCAGTCTCGAAGTAGGAAGTTCAATTTAAAAACAAATCAGTATTATTTTTTATTCCAAAAAGATATAAGAGTAATTAATTACAGTCTTCTTTTTTACCTTCATAAATAAAGAATGGGAAGTAATTCAGTTAGTATATTTGGTGCAAATCCTTATATACAACGCACAACAAAAAATATATTTGGTGTTGGATCTACTATTGAAGCATTAACAGACGATATCATTGTCGAACTTCTTAATGTTCGTGCCGCAGCTACTGGAGATATTGTGGGTATATTCAATTTAGGTATTTTAACAGTTCCAGGTGCAATTGTTATTGATGGTGTTGCACTTAATATATTAGATCGTGTCTTGCTTCAACAACAAGCAAATCCAGTTGAAAATGGAGTGTATCAAGTTTTAGATAATAGCGGTCCTAGTGTTCTGGCACGAACTGTTGATTTTCAACCTAATATAAGAAGTAGTAAAGTTTTAGTGAGCGAAGGTGATACACTTGAATGTACGCTTTGGTTTAATGATAAAGATCCTTTTCTTGTTTTGAATGTCGATCCAGTTAAATTCGTTCAGGATGATGGTTCAGGTGGAGGAGGTGGAGGAGATGTAACTGACGCTGCTAACGTCGGTGGATTTAATGAAGTTTATAAACAAAAAGTTGGTACTATACTTGAATTCCGTACATTAGAAGCTGGTGTAGGTATTAATATTACAGAAAATCCGGATTCTATTTTAATCACTAATACTGGAGGTGCAGGAACAAGTGGCAGGATTGCCTTTAGTGTAACAGCAATTGAGATTGTACTTGATAAATCCACTTTAGTTAACTTAGCTTATTTAGCATGGGATCAATCACAGTATAACACACTAACTGATGGACGTGTCACATTTTATGCTGAAATTGGTGATCAAGAACTTACTTTAGACGTTTTTGACAATACAGCAGCTGCAGTAATCGGTACATTGACAACTGCAGGTACAGGTGCTTATACATTTAATATCTCTTTACCGGTAGCGGATACGAAACTTATTTTACGAGGGCAAAATGATGGATTAGGATCTGTTCCTCCACAATTGTTTGGTACTGCAATTAGTTTTCAACAATAAAAAAATTAGTTTATTTATTCTCTTATGGAATGAAGTTTTTTATTTGCATAATAATCATAAATTTCTTTGGCATTTTGATTATTATGTTTGGATAAAATATTTTTTTCAAACTCTTCAGGAGAACATATGAATTGAATCAATGCTTTTTGTGTTGGTAAATGAATTGTTTGAATGCCTATTTTATATCCTTCTTTGATAATACTTTCAATTTCTTCATTAGAAATACCATCCTTTATGGTAATGATTAAATAATCAATTTCATCATAATTAAGTTCACAAGGTTTAATATTTCCTACAACGTTCATTTAAATTTTGTAAGTAATAAAGATGATTTAATCAATTTTTTTATTAAAGTGGTTAAGATTCCTTTTTTGGTAATAATGCAATTATTAAACTCAAAATAATAAAAACAATAATTAATGAAGTTTCTGTAGAATCCATTTGTAATTTATCGATAAAAAAACTATTGTATTTATACCGAAGAATGATTTATTTGTAATGCAATTATTGATATTGTCGCAACACTTATAGCTGCTATGTCTTTTCCATCTAATTTTTCATCAAAGAATACTTTTCCAGCAACAATAACTGATAAAACACTAATAACACTCCATAATGAATTAACTAGTCCAATATCATTAATAAGCGTTAATTTCAAAAGTAACAAAGCAACAATTAAGTAACCAATAAGCCCAATTAACAAAAACCATTTAGATTCTCCTTTCCCATACTTTTTAAGACAAACTAATGAACTACTTTCAACGAAAACAATAAGTAAAATGATACCGAATAAGAAAAAGTCCATATTTATCTTACAAAAGAAATTTCTTTTTTTTATTACATTAAATAAATGTCCTATTTTTTCCCTGATGGAATTAATACTGATGAGATCGCAGCATCAAACACAACAACAATTCAGATTAATGATGATCTTTCTGTAAGTGCTGGTAATGATGTTACATTAAGTACTACTAGTACACTTGATGTACAAAATACTACTGCTAGTACTGGTGCTGGAACTGGTGCAGTTCAAATTGATGGTGGTATTTATGTCGGTGCTAATTCAGTTTACGATGGAGAGATCGATATGAATGGAAACAATATTCGTGACGGTCCTACAACACTTGCTGGTTTTCCCAATGCTTCCGATTATATTACTCGTGGTGCTGCGGAACAACTTGCTACTGGTATTAATGTATTACCTCCAGTTGATATTGCTACTATCGCAGATCCAACAGCTGATGCAGTTTATAACAATGGTGCAGGAACTATTACTTCCAATTTAGCAGAAGATATTAATGGAGATCCTGCATTTGATACTGGACTTAGTGGAGGTATTGTTAATGGCACAAGAATTCTGGTTAAAAATGTAGGTGCAGGAAGTCCCCCATCTGATAATGCTAATGGTTTGTATGAAGTCACAAACGATGGTGGAGGAGGTGCAACAAACTGGATCTTGACACGTGTTGATCTTGTTAATACAGACGATGCTAATGATGCATTTACACTTGTTCAATCTGGTGATACATTTGGTGGTTCTGGATTTATCCAAGTTAATGATCCAGCTATTGTTGGTACAGATGCACTTGCATGGTCACAGTTCTCTCAATCAAATCAGAATTTATCTTCTGTTTTGAATAATGGTAATGATACTGGTTCTACACCAATTAACATTCAAACTGGTAGTGGTATTACTTCAGATGCTGGTCCTGCTGCTACAAATCCCGGTGTAGACATTAATGTCAGTGCTGGTGCAGGTAATACAACTGGTAGTGGTGGTGCTATCAATATTGATGCAGGATCCGGTGGTGCAACTGATGGATCCGGTGGTGCTGTTGAGATCACTTCTGGTATTGGTGGTGGAACAAATGGAAGTTCTGGAGCAGTAACAATTGAGGCGGGTAGTGTTACCAACAGTGGATCTGGTAGTGGTGGTGCTGTTGTTGTTAATGCTGGTGATGCTGGAACTATAACTGGAACTGGTGCTGGTGGTAGTTTAACACTTACTTCTGGAGATGGTGGAGGTACAAGTGGAAACGCTGGGGCTGTTAATATTACTGCTGGTACTGCAACTGATGGAAGTGGTGGGGCTGTTACTATTAGTGCTGGTGATGTTAGTGCTGCCGGAAGTGGTGGTGCATTAAGTTTGAGCGCAGGTGATAGTGCTGACACTAATAGTGGAGGTAACACAACTATTAGTGCTGGAACTGGTGGAACAGGTGCTGGTGGAAGTGGTGGTACACTTTTAATTGGTGCAGGTGATGCAGGTACTGGTTCTGGTGCAGCAGGTGGTGGTGCTACATTAAGTAGTGGTAGTGGTGATGGTATTGGTGCTGGTGGTCTTTTAACAGTAAGTGCTGGAGTTGGTGGAACTTCTGGAGCTGGTGGTAGTGTTGCAGTTAGTGCAGCTAATGGTGGAGCTAGTGGAGGAATTGGTGGTGGAATTACACTTTCAAGTGGTGATGCTCAAAGTGGTAATAATGCTGGTGGTTCAATTATCGGAACTGCTGGAAACAGTTCAGGAACTACTTCTGGTGGTGATGTAACATTGAATGCTGGTACTGGTGGTAGTGATGATACTGGTGGAACTAATAATGGTGGAGGAATCACACTTAATGCTGGTGTTAGTACTGGTACTAATGCCAATGGTGGTGTTATTGATCTTAATGCTGCTGCTGGTGTTGGTACTGGTGATGGTGGAGCTGTTACACTTGATGGCGGTAATGCCCCAAGCAGTGGTGCTGGTGGAAATGTTTCACTTGTTGGAGGTTCTACTGCTACCGGTAGTGGTGGTTGTGTAGATCTTACTGGTGGTAATGCAACTGCCGCTGGAGGAACTGCTGGTTGTTTATTCTTAAATGGTGGTGCTGGAACTGGAACTGCTCAAGGAGGAAATGTTGATATTAATGCTGGACCATCTGTTTCTGGAACTGCTGGAAATGTTACTATTGATGCCGGTACAACTGGTGGAGCATCTGGTGGAAGTATTAGTTTAACTTCTGGACAAGGTGCCACAACTGGTGGAAATCTTGAATTAACTGCTGGACAAGGTGGTACTAATGGTGGAGACGTGGTTATTGCTGCAGGACCTAGTGCTGGTACACAAGGAACTATTACATTCGATGCTCTTGGTACTGCTGCTGCTATTCCATTTAATAGTACAGCTGCTAATCAAACTGATCTTGATGGTAGTTTACCACAAAACATTGTTGGTGCAATTAATTCTCTTATAGGTCCCTTAGGTCCAGGTAATCAAAGAGTTGCATATGATCTTATTCAACAACAAATTCGTATTAATAAAGTAACTAACGTCACAATTGCTTATTTCCCATGGATTAGAAGTCGATACGGTCCAACCACAGGATTAAATTATCAAAATGGTGTTGTAAGTTATGAATGGGATGGTATTTCTGGTGGTGGAACAATTATTATTGATGTTTTCATTAACGGAGTTCTTAGTGACACTGTAACTGAATCTGCAGCAAGTGGTTTCGGAACCTTAAGTCTGACAAATGGTAATTTGCCTGGTGATTCCAGTGAGCGAATTGATGTTCGTGTTCGTAGAACTGCAGGTGGTAGTCCTCCTAATTTGTATGGATTGGTTTTGGAGTTTGATACTGGTGTTTAAATGTGATTTGACAAATGATCAATAAATCCATATTTTTTGTACTTATTTTCTTCTTTTTGATTCCTGATACGAATTCCAAAAATAATTATATTTTTAAATGCATCAATATGCGAAACGATATCTTCAATATCATCAAATTTCTCTGGAAACGAATAATTACCTGTTGATTTACCAATTTCTTTAACCTTATGGACTCGCGGATAAGACTCGTAAATACTATAACAATATCCTCGAGGTCCACAAGCAGCGATTAAGAGTATCTCGAATTTATTGTTATTAAATGGTATTTCCATAAATTTTTCAGGACAGGTGAGTCTGACAAACGACATTTTTAATAAACTAGTATAATAAATGAGCTTTAAAATAGAGCCTTGTTCAACTTGCGAATACATTAAAAAACATGGAGAAAAGGCTTATAAAGAACAGTGTGAGAAAAATATTCAAAAAGTACTTTCTCCTTATCCTGAAAAAGTCATTTTAAGAGACTTAATTAGTAGCCTTGACGTAATTGATGTTGAACCAGATGAATGTATTGTGATGGGATTATATAAAAATATGGATACAGACCTTAAAAAAACTCGATCAAGAGGGTGGAAAAAAGATGTATGGAGTGATAAAAAGAAGTGGATATCACCAAAAAAAGCTAGTTTTGATATACCACGATATGGTGATTTTTTGACAGCTATAAATGTGATAAGCGAAACTCCTGTCAAGAAGATTGAAATATTTGTAGCTGAACAAAAAGTCAGGGAAAGTGACTCAAACAGGATTGATATAGATATCCCTACCTACTGCATACCTAATTTTAGAGTCCATTTAGAGATAGAATTTGAAGAAGACACCAATGAATTTGAGGTTGATATTGAATGGAATGCTGTCGCTACGTATGGTCCTCGTATGGCATTGGCGAGAAAACAGATTATTACTGATTATGGTACTTTTCAAAAAGGGTATTTTGTTCCAAGAGAAATTGAATAAAATAGGTCTAGACATAGGATCCATAAATCACAAAGCCGATATGAAGTTTAGTGTTCTTAAGCCGTCTGGTATTATCAAAGTGATTGATGTATCTGAGCCTCATTTAATCGAACTTGCCTTGCGAGTATCTCTTGCAAGCAAGACAGGTATCATTATTGAGACAGATCTTCTCTGCGCAGCGAGTTTAATAGACCTTTATCAGTCCTACTAATGAGTATCGCACCCCTCCGGGGGTCAAATTTTTTTGTTTCAAGGTCCTTCAGGACCTCTCTTCCTTAAAACAAAAAAAGGTGGTCCCGAAGGACCTTGAAGCTTGAGACTCATTTTCTAGGGAGCCTTTTTGACATCAAACGGATCATAGCGTTGATGCGGCTCTGAAGATCGCGTTCTAAAGTTTCCATAGCAATTTTTCTTCGTGAGTACTGGCTAGTAGTATCTCCTTCTTTGAACTTGTGATCACCACGTCTTACCTGTCTGGCAAAACGTTGAATATCCAAGAGAAGGTCGAGTAGAAAATCAACCATGGATTTGGCAAGAAGACTTTCATTACTGGTATTAATCTTCGGTTCGGGAACAACTCCCTTTCGATGAGGCTTCACTAAAGGGTTAGGCATCACAGCCCATAATTGAGCTTGAAAACTACTGAATGAATCATACATATACTTCTTCTGTTTGGTGTTTAAATTATCTTTGAAACTGGTCTCAACCCATTCTTCGACATTAGCCACAAACACAGGAATATTGAGTTCTGACATCATTTAGTGTGTTATTATCACTTTTTAACAGGCTTGTTTTATTCAGTTTTTACGTCTCCAGTCTTGCTATAAAAACTGATTATATTTTTAATTATAGAGTATAAATGGATTCCAACCAAAGCTTTCAACGATACTTCGAGATCCCTTTGCCTTCAGAGACTTCTCATATTCCGAATAATGAGCTTTTAGCAGAAAAACATGATACATTAAAGAAAGCACATGAACAATTGCAAAATGAAGTTGAAATGTTGAAAATCGAAAATGCAGATTTGAAAAACATGTTGAGTGTTTTAAACACCAGATTTGATCATTTAACTAACAGATTGGACAATGATATTCCTGCATTGTGGAATGAAATTAGTAAGCCATCTTTAATTAACAGAAATATCAAGTTTGGTCCTTATACTAGAGATCAAATTGTCGAAAAGTATCCGGAATTATCACACATTGATTTTGGTTCTAAGAATCAAGACTACAAAACTATGATGTGCAATCGTACACCAAAGGATTGTGGTTGGACATTTTATGACGAAAATGGTGTTTTGATCAAGGATGATTGTCAGTTTGCTCACAGCTATGATCAACTGGGATTCTTTGTTGAAGGAAAACAATGGCGCGAGCGTAACATTAATAATAATAATAAGAGACAGAACAAGAAAAGAAGACGATAACTGAGTCTTTTTTCTTTGTCTTATTAACTTCGCATGTCATTGTTTTCCTTCAACAAAAAATAAGTTTCCTATTTGGGTTTATTTTTCTTTTTTTCTGATCATATGATATATGGCTAATATCCCTACTGCAAGAGATAATACAACTTTATATGGAAACGTAGTTTTGGCTTCACGTTTTGTTCAAACTCCATTAATACAGGGACCTGGAGGAGGTTCCCAAGCTGTCACTGTTGGTACAACAGAGTTCGGCGGAACCAGTAGTGTTATTGGTACTCTTAATAAACCAAGCAGTTTGTCTGTTGGTGAAGGTGGACAATATACAGAAAGTATGATTGTTCAAAGTAACAGTAACGGAATTAGTGGTACTTGGTTAGATCTTACAACTTTAGCAGTTGGACCTTCTAATCCTGCACAAAGTCCACAACAATTTGCTATTCTTCAAGGAAACACAACTAACAATGCTCTTTATATTGGTGCTGATCAGGTATTTCATGGTGTTGCATATATTCCCAATATCGCTACAAGTGATTTATCTCAAGATAGTCAATGGCAATATTGGAATGGAGCAACATGGACTCAGTTTAATGTAATGGTTTCTGAATCAGTCCAACCGATGGATCAATACGCTGATACACCATTTGAAAGGGCTTCTGGTACAGAAGAAAATATGAGATTCGATTCATTAATGACTTCTTCTTGGCAGAAATTAGTTTTGAATGGAAATAATAAATATTGGGTTAGAATAATTTTGACTAACAATATTCTTATTATTCCAGAAGTAACCACATTCACTCTTTCGCCGAGTTATACATTAATTGGGAATGATGGTCGCCAACAATATTTCGGCTTTGCTCGAGTTGTTAGAGAACTTGTATTTCATCGAAAACTACTGGAAACAATCAATTCACAAGTTCCTAGTAATACTGATATTGATTTTACTCCTTCATTGCAAATAAATTCCGTAGCTAATGTATTGGCAAATAATGTTATAGATGCCATTGGAGGTACTATTAGAATTCCCTGCGGAACTTGTACTGCATGCCCACTATTATTTTATGTATCATGGATACCACTTACCAACAACGCTGGTGATGTTGAACTCGAAGTAGAAGCTGCTAAAGCAAAAATGGGTGATAATATTAATAATAGTAGTTTACCATCTACTGTATTTTCAAATACTATTACAGTACCTTCTAATAGTAGTGGTATTATGTTCAATACAATGTTTAGTATTCCAATTAATACTCTTCTTCCTCATGAACTTGTTGTTGTAAGAATTTTCAGGAATGCAACTGGCGGTAATCCTGACGATACACTAAATGGAAATATTTCTTTAGTAGATGTTAGTGGAAATATTAAATACTGGACATAAAATTGATTATGTAATTTAAAGTGTGTGTATCTTAAGACTCATTTTTTTTAAACCAATATTGTAAATATGTCAACTCCGAAAAAAGGGGGTTATTGTCCAATAAAAGCTGGTAATATATTTAATCAAAAATATAAAGCTGTAAAGAAACTAGGTCATGGAAGATTTAGTAATTGCTGGGAAGTTTTGTGTGATGATAACAAATCTTATGCACTAAAGGTGCAAAAAAGCAAAAAGGAATATACTGATTCTGCAAAAGATGAGATTGAAATTTTTGACAGTATGAATACTGATGAGGAATGGTCACCAAATGTTGTGCGATTACTTGATCATTTCGAACACGAAAGTAAGACAGGGAAACACATTTGTATGGTTTTGGATAAAATGGATCTTAATCTTCTTGATCTATTAGAAAAGTATAAACATGGTATGCCTATTCCACTTGTAAAGGAGATCGCTAAGCAAACACTACAAGGACTGCAATTTCTGAGAAATAATGAGGTTATTCATACAGATTTAAAACCTGAAAATATTCTTGTCAAAGTTGAAGATTCGAGTGTTACAATAAAAATTGGTGATTTAGGGAGTGGATGTTGGACGCACAAACATTTCACTAATAATATTGGTACTACTGAATATAGAAGTTTAGAAGGAATCATTGATGCTGATTATGATTGTGGTACTGATATTTGGGCATTGGCATGTATTGTTTTTGAATTATTAACTGATGATTACTTATTTGATCCACATTCATATGTTGATGAAATAGAAATTGGCGATATGGATGAAAGTGGTGATAGCGAAAGTGACGACGAAAGTGGTGATGATAGCGATAGTGAAGACGACAGCGACGACGATGAAGAAGACGAGTATCTCGTTGATCAAATGCATCTTTGGTTAATGACAAATACACTCGGAAATGTTCCAAAATACGTTCAAAGACGTGGTGAAGTTAGTAGAGATTACTTCCATCGCGCTGGTAATATTAGAAATAAACCTAGTTTTCTTAAGGATACAAATATCAGCAAGATTCTTCAACGAGAATATAATTTCTCTGAAGAAGATGCTGATGCTGTTGAGAGCTTTTTATTACCAATGTTAGAGTATGATGTTGAAAAGCGAGCAACACCAGAACAAATGCTTCAACATCCCTGGTTAAATTAAGAGGTACATGTATCATGGCTTTTGTCAATTCATTTACATATCTGGTGTAGTACCAATATAAGAATTATGCGTATATAGGAAGTCTTTAGTACTTTCAAAAAAATTGATTAATGATTTTAAATAAATTACAACTTAAAATGGAGCTTTCTACTATTCTCATTAAAGTTAGTGCTGGATTGATTGTTGCCGCTGGCATTAGTTCAATTAAATCAACTTATGAACAAAAAAATGGAGTAATTGATACGAGAAGTCATTACATTATTAATGCAAGTCTTATTGGAATTGGACTTTCCGTCTTAACTAGAAAGTAAAGATAATTTCTTTTTTTAATTAAAGGATGGATTACTTAAAACGAAAATGGCGTGAATTGCGATACTGGCGACTCATAAAATTAGAAAAGGAAGATACTGAATTATTTTCTTTAGAAGGCAATCGTTATGTTGCAAAATGTATTGATGTTTATGATGGTGACACAATAACTGTTATATTCAAATTTAATCACAAATATCAACAGTTTAAAATAAGAATGATGGGTTATGATAGTCCCGAAATTAGAACCAGGAACAAAGAAGAAAAAAAGGAAGGTTTGAAAGCAAAAAAAGTTTTAGCAGATGAGATTTTAGATGAGTTAATTGATTTAGAATGTCATGAATTTGATAAATATGGTAGATTACTTGGTACTATTTATATTGATGGCAGAAATATTAATCAATTTATGATTGACGAAGGTTATGGATACAAATACATGGGAGGAACTAAAAAAGTATTCGGAGAATGATATTCTTTTGTAGGTTTATTAATATAGAATGGGTGATAATATTTTATGTGGTGCTATTTTTCTTATTGGTGCTTTAGTCGGGTTAATCGTTACGATTGTTTGGAAATCTATGGAAGGAGTTTGTTGTGGTCCTCGTGCAAGTAGAAGAATTGATGTGGCTTATCCACCAGGAATTAGAATAGGTTTAACAGGACCTTGGACAAAAGAGACAGATCCACTGGATAGAAGTTTCTTTGACAATATCCAATAAAAAACTGAATAAATTCTTTATATTGTTGAATAAAATGAAGGAAATCAAGTGTCACAAAGGCGAATTGTATGGTATGAAAAATACTAAAATTACTGGAAATAACAATGTTATTCGTGCGAATAATTGTACAATTATTGGAAATTACTGTACAATCGTAGGTAATAACAATATGATTAGTGGAAATTGTAATAATATCACTGGTACACGCAATACTGTTGTTGGACATGGTAATAATATTAAACGCGAAGGCAATATTCAAAAGAAGAATGAGAAACTGAAAATCACAGTTTCATAATTTTTTTCATTCCTTAAAATAAATGTCCAAAAAACACTTTACTTATTTCCAACAATTTGGTGGTGGGGCGATCGAAGATATTGATTCAGCTATAGCCAAATTAAATGGAATTATTACTAGTTTAAAGAACGTTAACAAAGGTAAAGCTGTCACACCAACAAGTATTGTTGTACCAACAAGTATAGCTTCTGAATTGAGCAAAAAACAACAAGAATTAGTTAATTGGGACGATAATGTTGGAGGAAATATATTACATCATATTAATAGTCCACAAGCATTAGAATTATTATTGTTGAGTGTTCCTCAATTAAAAGGAAAAATTAATGAAAAAAATAGCAATGGAAAAACACCATTAGATATTGCTTTATTAAATAATGAAAGTGATATAGCAAATATTCTTCAAATAAATGGTGCTGTAGAAGGTAATATTGATGATCCAGAAATATGGGAAAATTACGGTGCTAAAAGTGAATCATCACAGAGTTCTACTGAATCCACCTCAGAAAACTCTATCGATAATATTATTAAAAGAAGTTCAATGTGGATATTCTTAACTGTACTTTTTGGACCTGGTCTTATTACATGTAATTACTTAGATTATTATCAAAATACAGATACATCATTCGATGTACTTACAAAATATTATTTTAGATGGACTGAACAAACAAATAAACTTGATGCTCCAAGTTACTTAGATTCAATGATGAAAGATTGTCAAAAACATGAAAATTATACACAAAATTTCTTATTCCCATTGATTATTTATAAAAGTAACGGAGAAATAACATATGGTTACATACAATATAACTTTTCACGCTCTGAATTAAGACTAATTGGAATATTCATCAAAAATCCTATTACATACACTAACTTTGGTGATCAAATTATTAAAATATTAAACCCGTATACTGGAAAAACTCTATATTATCAAAGTCCAGAAACTCAAAAAATTAAAATATTCGAAGTTACAGGTATAGATTATTCAATTAATGTTAATAATTCATTAATCACAACAGTATCTAAAAA
>Ga0180431_10001194_pt1 | contig 36511 bp, 32 predicted proteins | sample SS_ome_11_FD_132459 | JGI IMG/M metagenome (GOLD analysis project Ga0180431, IMG submission 132459) | Hypersaline lake sediment archaeal communities from the Salton Sea, California, USA - SS_1_MS_1 metaG | ecosystem: Environmental > Aquatic > Non-marine Saline and Alkaline > Hypersaline >... | reverse complement strand
GGACGGAAGATGAACTGCATCTGCAGGAGCGCCGCCCAAGTAGGGTATCCACTGCTGGACCGGCCAATAGGCCGTATGATCCAGGGAGGCGTCGACAATCAGGATCCGTTCGCACATGAATCAGAGGGTAGAGGATACGCTCACGCGCGTCCATATGGCGGAAGCCGATACTGGGAACACCATTTCGTCCTGCTTGAGCAGGCGGGGCAGTTGCTGCATGGTCTCTCTGCTTGCACCTCCCCGCAACCGCTAGAAGCTCTTTCTCCAGGCTCTTCCGATCCTCACATCGGTGAATCCGCACGACTGATACAGCGTGCCGGGCACAGACTCATACCAGGAAACGTAGGCAGCGACCGCCCCCAGCCAATGCAATCGCCGAAGCGTCTCGGTGACGACGGCCTTCCCTAGCCCTTTTCGCTGATGAGCGGGCGCCGTGCCCACGAGACGACAGTGCCGGTCCGCAGGACATCATCGAAGTAGCATGTCGAGAATGAGACAATCGCCCCGATTTCCTCGGCTACTGCGACGACATCAAGGTCACGGCGATAGGTCGGCGCACGTTTGACGCTTCGATACCACGCACCCTTCGGGTCAGCCCCTTCGTCGGGCTCGCCGGGGTGGAACGCGCGCCATGACGCGAGGCTCCTCGACGGGTGTTCGTCGGCATCTCCCATCGATCGAACGATGTACCCCTCGGGTATTTTCGCCGTTGGTGGTTCTTCCAGCAATGACTGCCGGCCATGATACTCCGTCGCGTGATCGCTGGAATGGTGCTCATACCTGCGAGCTTCAAGAACGGAGTTCAGTGGAGCATTGTCCACATCCGCCCAGACGAACAGCCCCTGTCGGCCATCGCTGAGTCGAGTCAGGAACTCGGACTCAGCGACATCCAACATGTCACTGAATAGATCCTCCGTGGCCCCCTCAGGATCGGCCATCGGATGACAAACCCCGGGATCTCCCTGGACCAGAACGGCAGCGATTCGACCAGTGGGCGTTTCCCAGTACCGAAGCTCGTGTGGCGGTCGCTCCACCACGTTCTCCAGGCCATGCCATCGCCAGTAGTCGAAGTTGCCGACGTCCCAATTGCCGCTGGGGTGTGGGGCGGCGGCGCGAAGCGTGCGGAAGAACTCTCGCATGCGCCAGTAGTCGTCAGATGTCTCGTAGTGCTTGCGGATGAGATTCATGGGTACTCCAGCTGGCGAGAGATGCCTCCATGATACCGTGCTCCGTCTCTCCAGCGTCTTGCCGAGATTCCCGGACGATGATGCTGCTCTCACGCGGACGATCGGACTCGGACGTCCGTTTCGTCTCGCTTGCCACAGTCGGTGACCAGCCTCTTGGCCGCTGTCGCGCATTGCGCAGTCCGCGCAGCCTCCGATAGACTGGCTTCATGGATTCACACGACATCGTTGTTCGTCCGGCCTATCCAACCCATGACGAGGGCGTTCGATTCACGCGGTACATGAATGCTGCATCCGACGGAGGATTCGGGAAGATGTTCGGCAAGCGGCTCGAGGACATCGTCTCAAAGGCGTACGTCGAACCGAATCACGATCTCTCCTACGAGACAGCGCTCTTCGCGGAGGCCGACGGAGAGGTCGTCGGCATGGCGTCGGGCTACACCGCCGAACAGCATCGTCGATTCAACAGGAAGGTCGTCAACCGGGCAGCGGGGCGTAGCATTGTTCGAATCTCGATCATCTATGCGCTCCTGTCTCCGATGATGAGGTTCTTACACACGTATGACGAAGGCGACTTCTACCTGCAGTTCCTCGCCGTCGACGAAGCCTTCCGCGGTCGGGGAATCGGTTCGGTGCTCATCCATGCCATGGAGGAACGAGGACGCGAGCGAGGCTCCACGCAGTATGCCATCGATGTATCCGGGCGGAATGACAACGCCCGGCGGCTATATGGGCACCAAGGATTCGTCGATCGTGCTTGCTGGCCACGCCTCCGCTTCATGCGTCCGGTCATCCAGCGAATGGTCAAACCGCTCTAGAAGAGGCAAACAGGTCCCAATGCTTCATGCTGTCCTCTCAGTAGGGCAACGGTCGAGCATACTGAGTCCTCCTCGGCCTACGGCTCGCCAAGCACAGGCTCGCTATTCGTAGACGTACTAGACCCTGCGCCCGCCTGTGCGTTCGCAGGGTCTAGCTTTCCAGCGAGGGCCAATCGGGGAAGCAGTCATCTGCTTCCCCGATCGACGGATAGCCTAGTCTATGGGTCGGAATTGGAGCGGACGTCCTCCGCCACCGCCAAGCGGCCTGCCGTATCGAACATCCCGATCCCACACGGTGCGAGTCGATCTGTATGTCCTTGGCGCAGGATTGGCTACTTCGATCGCTAGGGAGGCAGCCGTGTAGAATGCCCCTGCCCAGTCTGGACGGCCCGCCATCGCGATGGCCATTGTCACTTCCGCCTTCCTTTGATGAGCCCTTGCCTTCCTCTCAAGCCAATCCGATCTGGGCTCGTGTGTTACGGTCGTGATCTGTCGCGGATTCGTCTTGACCAGGTAGACATCCCCACCACCACAAGTCCCCGGCCTCAGTTTGGATGCTCCCAAAGCCGCGACGGTCGAGAGCGCGATAACTAGCATAACCATGCCTATCGCCACAGTTATCCGGTTGACCGGCACATTCCTCATGATATCAACCTCCTTACAGCCATAATAGGCAATTTATGTATACCGTCAAGCCACCTAGTAGCCAAGTCCTTAAGAGCCATGTGTGTCCATCATGGTGACGAGAAGGGCAGATGCCGATCCCCGGAGTTTTGGCATACCGCATTGAGTTGCGTGAAGCATGGACTGTATGCAGCATATCAACTGGGTCGAGAGGCTGTCGCCCGATATTCAGTTGGATTCTTCCTCTCACGGGTTCGTCACTCCGCTTGAGCACATCCGAGGGGAAAGAAGCCCCGGTCTCCCATCCCGGGGATTCGAAACTGGAGTGTCTGGCTCAGATTCTCTACAGTGATGACATGATCAAGACGCGTTGCGCGTGGGCGGGGACCGATCCGCTATACGTCGCATACCATGACGAGGAGTGGGGGGTGCCGGTCCATGACGACTGCAAGCTGTTCGAGATGCTCGTTCTTGAGGGCGCACAAGCTGGGCTAAGCTGGTCGACGATTCTCAAGAAGCGTGAGGGGTATCGTGTGGCGTTCGACGGCTTCGATATCCAAACGGTCGCGGCATACACGGAGGACGATGTCGGCCGACTGCTCGGCAATCCGGCCATCGTGCGAAACCGGCTGAAGATCGAGTCGGCAATCCGGAACGCCCGTGGCGTGCTGGAGATCCAGAAGGCGTTCGGCTCCCTCGATGCTTATCTTTGGGGATTCGTCGGAGGGCAGCCCGTTCAGAATGCCTGGCCATCATTGGCCGACCTGCCTGCGCAGACAGCCGAGTCTGCAGCGATGAGCAAAGCGTTGAAGAAGCGTGGGTTCAATTTCGTCGGACCGACGATCTGCTACGCGTTCATGCAGGCGGTTGGGATGGTCAACGATCACGTCACCAATTGCTACCGGCATCGAGAGCTACTTAAGTAGCCACATCCGGTGACATCCCCACTGCGAGCAGTCAGATCTCTAGCCACTGCGCCAGATCCGCCTCGAGGCTCTCGGCGGTATGGATCTCGTACGGCTCGCCGGTCTTGAGCACCCAGCGTAGCGAGTCAAAGAACTCGAGGCCGTGATACCAGTGAAGCATCGCCGCATCGAACCCCATGCGCTCGCAGTAGGCTTCCTCAGTCCCACGGTTGCGCAGGTCAGGCACGAGGAAGAACGGAAGCAGGAACTCGAAGATCGGATCGGTAAATCCAGCATGCTGCCAGTCGATGATCCCGACAAGCCGATCTCCCTGGACGAGAAGATTCTCCGGCCACAGGTCGCCGTTGCTGAACCGGTCACCCGGCGATCCGGGCCATGTCTTCTTGAGTCTCTCGTAGGCTGCCTCTGCAAGCGGGTTCGGCCTCTCGAACATCGCGTAAGCCTTTTCGAGAACTTCGAGGGCCGACTCGTCCCCTTCGATTGTCTCAAGGCTGTCCGGTGGAAGCTCCCTTGAGGTGATCGACTGCACGGCGCAGACCGTGTCGATGTACAGCGCGTCAGCCCACGGTTCGTTCGCCTTCATCGCATCGAGAAGTGGGTCACCGTCGATGAACGTGCTAACGAACAGTGGCACGCCGAGCGCTTCGCCTTCAGGATCCCAGTGGAGGGTCGTCGGCGTCGGCAGAGAATGGCTCTCCATCGCCGTCAACGCGGCCACCTCGTTCGCACTGCAGCTGCTTCCGAGGCGCACGAGAAGCCGCAGATCGCCCGTATCGGTCTCTAGATCGATGCGCCATGGTGTCTCACGCGAGCTTGCACCAAGCGCGTTGGCATGCATCGCGTGAATAGACAGACTGAGTGCCTTCCCCAGGGATTGGACAAGTTCGTCCTCCGGAACGGGAAGCGCATCGGGCATGGCTGGCATCGGATCTCCTCTCGAGCAATGACCATCCAACGGTATGGATGATCGCGGGGCATGTCCATGCGAACTCATGTACTCCGTGCTCGATGGTATGCAGCGTCACGTCCTGCTGCAACCGACAGGTCGGGGCTGATCCTGCCCAAGCAAACAGGCGACTCGTCGATCTGAGCCGCCTGCTCATCTGTCTCGCGACAACCGATCGGCCTACCTCAAGAACACCGCCAGGTAATACGGCCAGACGACGAGTCCAAGGATCGCCTTCCACCAAACCAGCTGCGCGAATCCCAGAGTGAATAGCCATCCGGCGAACCAGATCGCGCCGGCCATGCTCCCTCCGCCAACCTTGTTCCCTGACATGATTCCCCCTCCTTTCTGGATGCCTGAGATGATAGGCAGCATGCAGTACGGAGACAAATCCCTGGATGCCAGGAGCACAGCCACACGTCGCAATGCTTCACGCTCACGCCATGGATCAAACAGCGTAGAGTCACTACACTTGATTCGTCAATGAATCGATGCGCCAAGCGAGAGCATGGCAGTCCATCAGCAAAGGAGATCCATCTATGGCTTCACTCCCCGAATCCGTACGACAAGCATGGGAACACCGAAACGGTCCTGTCATCCTAGCGACCGCAGATACGGAGTCGATGCCCAACGCGATCTACGCAACGTGCGTCGCGCTCCACGACGAATGCACACTGGTAATCGCAGACAACTACTTCGACAAGACGAAGCGTAACATCCTCGCCGGCAGCCGGGGATCGGTTCTGTTCATCACCGACACGAATGATGCGTTCCAGATCAAGGGGACCATCGCATACCACACCGACGGACCGATCTTCGATCACATGAAGACGTGGAACCCCACGAAGCATCCAGGTCATGCGGCTGCTGTGCTGACCGTCGAAGAGGTCTACAGCGGCGCGGAGAAACTTCTTTAGCAGCGCAGGGAACCCCAGCACGCAACCGAACGCAGATAGCGCCGCGCATTCGAGACGGGGGAAACAGAAGCGCAGCCTACGCTTCTGTGTGGAGGCCGTACGCCTCGGCCATGGCAAGCTCGTTGAGGAAGTAGATCCTTGCATAGGCAACCTCTTGCCGGATCTCTTCCTCGTCAAGAATCTCTCCCAATCGCCGAACGATCCGCTCATCGGACATCAGCTTGTAGCAAACATCACATGGGCTCCCACAGATGTACTCCTTGGGAAGCATCTCGCCAGCCCCGTGCTCCTCAAGTAACGCAACCAGTCGGCGCGGTCCCCACACTCTGATGATGTGCAGCAGCGGGTTCGTTTCCGCACGATCCAGAATCTCCGTGAGTTTCATCCGATTCGCATTTCCAAGGCACATGGGGTGATCCGGTGGAAGCGTCAGAAGCGGACCGATACACGCTTGCACATCCCCATTCGGAAATACCACCGGCCAATTGGCCATCGAGCAAGCCTCGGCAGCGGGGGTTGAAGATATCTCATAGGTGAGACTGCTTGCGTTTTGCTTCGCCCGACCGATCGGCAGTGTCATCGCCACGCGCATTCGCTCTGCATCGCCAATCTCGGCGATCTGAGCGGCAATCCGCTGATAGCCCGGGTCGTCTTTCGTGTCCGTGCATACGGCGATGTTGTAGAGCCGATCCAGCTCCTTGGCCGCCTCGATCGCATGCCGAACGTTGCGGAACGGAATCGACCGCTGGTGATACACGTCTGTGCTGATCGAGAGAATCCGAATCCCCGGCACCTGCCGTAGCGTATCTCGAGCCGACTGCAGCGTAGACGCCCAGAATGCATTGGTCACGGCCGTGACGACGAATCCAAGCTCTCGCGCCCGCGATGAGACCTCCGACAGCATGGCCAGGTCATAGAACGGTTCGCCTCCTGTCAGCGCGATCCCTTGGATGTGGCCATCCCTGTACGCCCTCGCTTCTTCGATCCAGGCCAGACAACGATCCAGAGGCATCTGCTCCGTCCGATGAGGACCCGCCTCGACAAGGCAATGGGGACAGGCCGTCGTGCACCTGTAGGTCAACATGAGTCCAAGGTTGCTGAGGAAGGGCAACGTGAGCTTTCGATCATTCATAGGGTCGTGTCGGATCGGGACAGCGATGGCTCATACTACGCCATGCCGGGGCGGCCGGACGTTCCCTTCGGTTGTCCTACCGCCCCGCCGTGATGTTCTAGCGATTCAGGATTTCCTTCGGTACTGCGATGAACTCGAATTCCTTCATGAATGTCTCATCGGAGGCCAGCTTGTCCATCATCCCTGCCTGCGCAAGAAGACGGATGTCGATCGGCATCAACCCGGGAACAGGGTCGATAATGATGACGATCTCCCTCTCGAAGATCTCACTGAACCTTCCCGGGATCTTGACTCGTCGTACTCCCATTCCGAATCCCTCCTTTCGAGCTACTTCGTGACTCATTCTCTCGGTGACTCTGTAATCGAGCATCCAATCGCGTCACCCCGGTCCCGCAACGCGCGCTCACCTCCTATGTCCCCTCAGACTCCCCGGCACGGTCCGCACAATCTCGCTGGTCTTCCTGGCCTAGACTCAACCGAAGCGCCGTACTTCCTTCGGATGCGCCATGAATCAGTCCACCACCCTACTCGCATCTGCTATGTGCGTCAACTCTATCCACTGTTGCGTGCAGTGCTTTACGTGTATGCAGATGTCTGATTTGGCTCCTTCCTGGAAAGAAGCAGCTGGACAATCGATACTCACGCGGGAGGTCGTATGGATCTGAACATCCGTCGATACAAGCTCTCCGACGCCGAAGCGGTCGGACGGTTGATCGCGGACACATTCCGTCGATTCAATCTTTCGTACGCCACGCCTGTGGAGCAGGGGAAGCTTCTTGGACCGTTCCGTCACGCCGATTCAAGCGATAGTGAGCATCGAGCAGCCATCGCAGCCGCGATTGATGCACCGTGGGTCCTTGTTGCCGAAGACTCGGCGGGAGAACTCTGTGGCGTCCTGCGGGGCCGGCCCGGCCGGCTACACAGCTTGTTCGTCGACGCAGCCCATCAACGCCGGGGCATCGGGCGCCGCATGATGGACGTATTCGAGCAAGAGGTTCGCAGGGCAGGTGATGACAGGATCACCCTGCAATCGACGCTCTTCGCGGTCCCGTTCTACGAGACGCTTGGCTACAAGCGGTCTACCGGCATTCGCTCGGGCCCGTGTTTCGACGGAGCCAATTTCAGATACCAGCCGATGAAGAAGCTGCTGTAGGTCGAGACCCTGCACGGCTTGCCAACATGCTCGCGGGATGCCAGCATCTTCAATCGATGGCCGGCAGCTCTTGCACCGGTTCCCGCCGAAGCGGAGCCCCGCATTCAAGCCATGTAGGCATGACCTTCGCGGCAGTTCTCCTTGACAACCCATTTCACCCAGACTATAGTCCGACCATCATGCACAGCACGTTGCGAGGTACGCTCCTTCGTAAACGTACGGTCTTCCGTAGACGTATGGCCGGGTAGTCAACCGGGCCGTAGGTCGCTGTGTTCTTCGCTCCACATCCTTTCTTTCTCTTTTGTTGACTCACACCGCGACACGGCAGGTCGGCTAACCCGGCTCATCCGCGTTCGCCTCGACCTGCTACCTGCAGGATGAGTGCGCCTGACCACTCGGAAACCTGTCGTTTGTGGAACAGAAGAGAAGGTGCGTCATGATGAATCAGATCAAGAAAGCGATTCTTGCATACTCGGGCGGATTGGATACGTCCGTCATCGTGCCCTGGCTGAAGGAGAACTACGGGTGCGAAATCGTCACGCTCACGGCCGATCTCGGGCAGGGCGTTCAGGAGACGGCTGACCTCGAAGCGAAAGCGCTGGCAAGCGGCGCCAGCAAGGCGATCATCCTCGACCTTCAACAGGAGTACTTGGATGAGTACGCGTTTCCGACGCTCCAAGCCGGAGCCATCTACGAGAGTCTCTATCTGCTTGGAACATCCACCGCACGCCCGCTGATCGCCAAGAAGCTCGTCGAGGCGGCACACAAAGAGGGAGCGGATGCCATTGTCCATGGGTGCACCGGCAAGGGCAATGATCAAGTCCGCTTCGAGCTCGGTGTGAAGGCACTCGATCCGACGCTCAAGCTTGTTGCGCCTTGGCGGGAGTGGTCGATCAGATCACGCGATGATGCCGTGGCGTACGCCGAAGTACACGGAGTGCCGATCATGTCGCGCGCGGAATCGGTCTACAGCCGCGACGCCAATATCTGGCACATGAGCCACGAGGGCGGCATTCTCGAAGATCCGTGGGCCGAGCCAGAGGATTCGATGTTCTGTCTGAGCACCGCTCCAGAAATGGCGCCCGATCAAGCCCAGTACGTCACCGTGGACTTCGATCGCGGTCTCCCGGTTGCGGTCGATGGCGTGTCCATGGATTCCGTGGCGCTCCTCTCGAAGCTGAATGCGCTCGCCGGCGCACACGGTATCGGACGCGCAGACATCGTGGAAAACCGGCTGGTAGGAATGAAGTCGCGTGGCGTATACGAGACCCCCGGCGCGACTGTGCTGTACGCTGCGCTGCAGGGGCTAGAGGGAATCTGTCTCGATCGCGAGACGCTGCACTACAAGCTGCTTGTCGCGCAGAAATACGCCGAGCTAGTGTACTACGGCCTTTGGTTCACGCCGCTTCGCGAGGGACTCCAGGCGTTCGTCTCCGAGATCTCCAAGCCGGTTACCGGCACAGTGCGGATCAAGCTCTACAAGGGGTCGGCCACCGTTGTCGGGAGGAAGTCGCCGTTCAGCCTGTACCGAGAGGATCTCGCTACATTCGGCGAGGACGATGTCTATAGCCAGAACGATGCCGAGGGGTTCATCAATCTTTTCGGCCTTCCGCTCACGGTGAAAGCACTGATCGACAATCAGGTGGCCTCGGTACCGGACCCAATCGGAGCGTCCCACAAGGGAGTGGCCCCATGACGCTTTGGGGAGGTTGCTTCACTGAACCTACGGATCCCCTCCTGAGGCAGTTCGGCGACTCACTGCCCTTCGATCGGCGGCTCGCGGCGGTCGACGTGCGCGGAAGCATTGCCTACGCCGGTGCGCTGTTGCAGGCCAACGTGCTCGACGAAACGGAACAGGCCGATCTTGTTGCAGGTCTCGAGGCCATCGCGAAGGAGTTCGCTGCGGGCAGCTTCGCATTCATGCCGGATGACGAGGACATTCACACGGCTGTTGAGCGCCGACTCACCGAGACGGTCGGAACCGTGGCCGGGAAGCTTCATACCGGCCGCTCTCGAAACGACCAGGTGGCGACCGATCTTCGCCTGTATCTGCTCGACGAGATCGCGGCACTGGCATCATCAATCGCCGACATGCAGGAGGCCATCCTGGACAAGGCCATCGGAGAGGCCAGCGTCGTCATGCCCGGATACACGCATCTCCGGCCTGCGCAGGCGGTGCTATTCAGCCACTGGATTCTCTCGTACTTCTGGAAGCTGGCGCGCGACAACCAACGGCTGTCGGAGCTCGCCAAGCGGGTCGCGTGTTGTCCCCTTGGCTCGGGCGCGCTTGCGGGAACGCCGTATCCGATCGATCGAGAACAGCTCGCCGTCACGCTTGGGTTCATCGCGCCGACGGAGAACAGCTTGGATGCCGTGGAAGATAGAGACTTCGTTGCCGAATTCCTCGTGTGGGCCGCACTCCTTCAGGTGCATCTTAGCAACCTGGCGGAGACAGTGATCCTCTGGTCCACTGAGGAGTTCGGCTTCCTTGAGCTGTCGCCAGCCTATGCCACCGGATCCAGCCTGATGCCACAGAAGAGGAATCCCGATCTCCTCGAGCTCATTCGAGGCAAGGCGGGCCGCCTGATCGGACACGCCACCGGCTTTCTGGCCACATTGAAGGGGCTTCCATCAGGCTACAACAAGGATCTTCAGGAAGACAAGGAAGTGCTCTTTGACACCATCGATACGCTGAAACTCGAGCTACCGCTCGCGGCCGGCATGATCCGCGCACTGCGAATTCGTGCAGCACACATGGCCGCTTCACGAAACGACGCGCTGCTCGCGACCGACCTCGCGGATTACTTGGTTCTCAAGGGAATCCCGTTTCGCGAGAGTCACGAGCTCGTTGGACACGCCATCCGGAAGGCCGAGAGGGCCGGCGTCTCGCTTCAGCACCTAGATCTTGCCGAGTACCAGGCGATCCACCCGGAGTTTGGCGAGGAACTCTACGAGGTCTTCGATCATCACCGATCAGTGGCCGTTCGTAGAGCACAAGGAGGAACTGCCCCCGAGGCGGTGAAGGAGCAGATCGCCGCCGCACGGCGCTATCTGCATGAAACGGAGCATCCAAGCGAGGAAGGAAAGGAGACTACATCATGAACACGTGCCCCGAGTGCACTGCTGAACTGAAGCTCGAAGACAACATCCAGCAAGGGGAGATCATCGTCTGTCCCGACTGCGGCGTTGAACTCGAGGTTATGGCAGTGGATCCACTGAAGCTCGAACTCGCACCTGAGGTCGAGGAAGACTGGGGAGAGTAGCCTATCGTGAAGATCGCCGTGCTCTGCTCCCGTGTACGCATCGAGGAGAAACTGCTGTTCGCCGCACTCGAAGATCGCGGCGTGACATTCGATCGTCTCGATACACGCGAGTTGGCATTCGATACCTCCAGGCAGCGGTCGTGCGAGTACGACGCAGTGCTCGTTCGGTGCCTGAGCGATTCCCGTGCTTTCTACTTAACGCACTGGTTCGAGAGCTTCGGTGTCATGACGATCAACTGCCATCGGGCAATCGCAGTCTGTGGCGACAAGCTGCGAACCAGCATCGCGCTTCATAACGCAGGGATTCCGACGCCTCGAACCGTTTTCGCGTTCGAGCCCAATCGGATGATCGCCGCCATCGAGGACATCGGCTATCCGGTGGTTCTCAAGCCGATCCGAGGTTCGTGGGGCCGGCTGCTGGCCAAGGTCAACGACCGGTGTGCAGCCGAGGCGTTGCTTGAACACAAGAAGACGCTAGGTGGTGTTGCACATGGCGTCTTCTATGCCCAAGAGTACGTGGACAAGCCGGGGCGAGATCTTCGGGCCCTTGTCGTCGGCGATGAGATTCCCTACGCGATCTGGCGCTCATCCGAGCACTGGATCACCAACACCGCAACTGGAGGAGAGCCGGAGCTTTGCTCCGTCTCCGAGGATGTCCGAGAGCTGGCGCTCCGTGCGGCTCGAGCAGTGAGGGGAGAGATTGTCGGTGTCGATTTGCTCGAGACGGCCGATGGCCGGCTTGTCGTGAACGAGATCAATCATACGCCGGAGTTCCATTCGTCTGTCCGGGTCTCTGATATTGATATCGCCGGCTACATGGTCGAGTACGTCATTGCGAAACTGGAGGAGGACTCATGATACGCGCCGCCATTGTCGGAGCGTCGGGATACGCCGGGGGAGAGCTGCTTCGGCTGCTGCTGGGACACCCCGAGATCGAGGTCACGCAGATCACATCGGAGACGTATGCCAAGCAGTACGCGCATTTCGTCCATCCGAATCTGCGCGGATACACAGACCTGCGTTTCACACCGCTCGTCGCACTCGAGCCCTGCGATCTGCTGTTCCTCGGGCTGCCGCACGGCAAGACGATGGCCGAGATTTCCGGGCTCGCCGAGCAGGCGGACCGGATCATCGACCTTTCGGCAGACTTCAGGCTTCGGAACCCCACAGACTACCCCGCGTGGTACCAATGCGAACATCCCTCGCCCGATTGGCTCTCGAAGTTCGTCTATGGGCTACCTGAGCTGTATCGAGACGCTCTCGGAGATGCTTCGTATGCCAGCGGTCCAGGGTGCAACGCGGCGGTCACGCTGCTTGCCCTCGCTCCGCTCTACCGGAGAGGGTTGATCCGTGAAGTCGTGATCGACGTCAAGGTCGGCTCGTCTGAGGGCGGGAACCGAGCCACGGCCGCATCGCACCACCCGGAGAGGGCGGGCGTGATGCGAACATTCGCTCCGACCGGACATCGACACATCGCCGAGTTGATCCAAGAACTCCAGCTCGATCCGGCGTCGCCCGGTCTTCGGTTCTCGGTGACGTCGGTCGGCACGGTACGAGGTGCGTTGTCGACATGTCACTGCCTATTGGAGGACGCCATCGGTGAGCAGACCATCTGGTCCATCTACCGCGAGGCCTACGCGGAGGAGCCGTTCGTTCGGCTGGTTCGGGCGAAGCGCGGGATTCATCGGTATCCGGAGCCGAAGCTGCTGGCGGGCTCGAATCACTGCGACATTGGATTCGCCGTCGATGCAGACGGCAAGAGGGTTGTTGTCGTTGCGGCCATCGACAACCTAATGAAGGGAGCTGGAGGGAACGCCGTCCAGACAATGAACGTGATGTACGGATGGCCGGAGACTCTGGGGCTGGAATTCCCGGGACTTCATCCGGCGTAGATCCCCGCACGAGGGAGGACGAGATGATCATTGTGAAGATGGGCGGAAGCGAAGGCGTGGATGCGCAGAGCATCTGCGTCGGTCTGGCCGAATGGGTGAGAGAAGGCAAGGAGGTCGTCCTGGTTCATGGCGGCTCTCACGAGACAACCCTTATCTCAGAGAAACTCGGCCATGCGCCACGTTTCGTGACGTCGACATCCGGCCACTCCAGTCGATATACGGATCGCGAGACGATGGAGATCCTCTCGATGGTCATGGGCGGCCGAATCAACACGCTGCTTGTCGAGCATCTTCAGAAACTCGGCGTAAACGCAATCGGACTCTCCGGCGTCGACGGGAGACTTCTCGAGGCAAAGCGCAAGCCTACGCTTCGCGTCGTCGAGGACGGAAAGACACTCGTCCTTCGCGGCGAGTACAGCGGCCGCATCGAACAGGTGAATGCGCCGCTTCTGACGACATTATTGGAAGCAGGGTACACGCCCGTGATCGCGCCGTTTGCCGTCAGCTTGGAGAACGAGCTCGTCAACGTCGATGGAGATCGTGCTGCTGCCGCGATCGGCGCCGCACTCCACGCGGAGACCGTCGTAATCCTCTCCAACGTTCCCGGCCTTCTCGAAGACGTAGACGACCCCCGATCGCTCATCCGATCCGTGCCGCTGGCAGAGGCGGACACTGTCCTCGCGGACGTCGCCAAAGGCCGGATGAAGCGGAAGGTGCTCGGGGCCATCGAGGCGCTGCGTGCCGGCGTCGGTAGGGTGATCCTCGCCGACGGCCGCGTGCCGCAGCCACTTCAGCAGGCGCTCGCGGGAGAAGGAACGGTCATCGAATGAACAGAGATCAAGTCATGACACTAGAGGATCGACATGGAAGCGGTGTCTACGGACATCAGCCGATCGTCCTCGTTCGGGGGGAGAGTGCACAGCTGTGGGATCGCGACGGTCGCACGTTCATCGACTGCATGAGCGGCCACGGCGTCGCCAACATCGGACATGCCCACCCTGCTGTAGTGGAGGCGCTGTCCGAGCAGGCCGGCACGCTTTCGATCTGTCCCAGCGGCTTCTACAACGATCGGCGGGCAGAGCTCATGCAGGAACTGGTCCGGATCGCGCCGGAGGGACTCGACCGAGTCTTCCTGTGCAACTCGGGAACCGAGGCGGTGGAGGGGGCGCTCAAGTTCGCACGCGTCGCCACCGGCCGGACAAAGATCGTTGCAGCGATGCGCAGCTACCACGGACGAACGATGGGTGCCCTGTCAGCCACGTGGAACAAGGCGTATCGGGATCCGGTCGCTCCGCTCGTTCCGGATGTTTCGTTTGTGCCGTACAACCGTCTCGATCCGCTGGATGAGGCGATTGACTCAAGCACGGCAGCCGTGCTCCTCGAAGCGGTGCAGGGGGAAGGCGGCGTTATCCCCGGAGACGGCGAGTATCTCCGATCAGTCCAACAGCTGTGCCACGAACGCGGCGCGCTGTTGATCATCGATGAGGTCCAAACCGGCTTCGGGCGAACTGGTGCCATGTTCGCGTGCGAGCACCATGACCTGCATCCCGATATCCTCTGCGTCGCGAAGGCAATCGCTGGCGGGTTCCCCATGGGGGGGATTCTACTTGGGGAGCGGGTAGGAGAGCTCCCGTCGCGTGTTCACAGCTCGACATTCGGAGGGAATCCGCTCGCATGCGCTGCCGCGGTAGCGACGATTCGCGTGATCGAAGCGGAAGATCTCCCTGGCTGTGCCGCCCGCCGAGGGGCACAGTTTCGAGTCGGCCTGGAGGCGATCGACTCTCCACTGATACGGGAGGTGCGGGGCCTTGGACTCATGCTTGCAGTCGAGCTACGGAAGAAGGCGTTCCCATTCCTTGCCGCGCTTGCCGATCGCGGCGTGCTCGCCCTTCCGGCAGGGAAGATGGTTCTTCGATTCCTCCCCCCGTTGGTCATCTCGAAGGTCCAGATCGATACGGTTCTTGATGCGGTGTCCGCCGTCCTTGCGGGAGAGGAGTTGTCCAATGAATGACGTCGTTTTCCTCGAATCGATGGTGAAGATCCCCAGCCTGTCCGGTCGAGAAGAAGAGCTGTCTGAGTGGCTTGTTGAGCGGATGAGAAACCTGGGATTGGCCGCTGAACGCGACGCAGTCGGCAATGCCGTCGGGGTCGCAGGCGATCCCGATGCATCTCACACCATTCTGCTGCTAGGCCATATGGACACTGTGCGCGGTCTAATCCCTGTTCGACATGAAGGCGACTGCCTCTACGGGCGAGGGACTGTCGATGCCAAGGGCCCGCTTGCTACACTCACCTTGGCAGCCGCTCGTGTGGCACCGCAGCTGGATGATGTACGAATCGTCGTGGTTGGGGCCGTAGAGGAGGAATCCCACGGGCGCGGGGCGAAGTACCTCCGCGACACCATGCAGCCTCCTGTGTGTGTGATTATCGGTGAGCCAAGCAGCTGGGATGCGATAACCCTCGGGTACAAGGGCTGCCTTACCGTTCACCATCGGTGGCACAGCTCGGTAGCCCACGGTGCCGCCGATCACCAGACCCCGGCGGAGAAGGCGGTGGATTTCTGGGATCACGTTCGCAGCCAGACTGACAGACTGAATCACGGAAGGACCGGCGCGTTCCATACGCTGATTCCATCGCTTCGAGAGATCCATACGTTCAGCGACGGGATCCGGGCTTGGTCCGAGATGGACATCGCCCTCCGGCTCCCGCCAAACCTGACACTGGCTGAGGTTCGCGAGTCGCTTGCTGCCCGGCATGTGGATGAGCATGTCTCGTTCCCGTACGGGGAACCTGCATACCAATCTGGTAAGAACTCCCCGCTCGTACGCTCCCTCCTCTGCTCGATCCGCTCTGCCTCGGGGCGGCCGCGTTTCAAGCTGAAGACCGGAACGTCGGACATGAATGTCCTCGGTCCGGCGTGGGGATGCCCAATCGTTGCCTACGGCCCAGGCGACTCGAACCTTGACCACACTCCCAATGAACACATCGAGATCTCGGAGTATCGCCGTGGAATCGATGTGCTTGCGGGCGCGTTGACTGCCCTATCAGGGGACATCGCGAACACCTCAAAGGATTGCGTCCGCTCTGTAGCTGGGGCAAGCTAACCGGTGGGCATCGCCCGCGGCAACAAAAGGCAAGAGGAGAGCATGAATCCGGGAACACCAACATCGAGGGGACACTCCGCTGCCGAAGCGCCCACCGGCACCGATCCGACTGAGCCCGGCCCGCCAGCCGTCCTTGTGCTGGAGGACGGAACGGTCTTCAAGGGACGATCGGTGGGCTTCCGCGGCGAGAGCTTCGGGGAAGTTGTGTTCAATACGAGCATGACCGGCTATCAAGAAGTCCTTACCGATCCATCCTATCGAGAACAGATCGTGGCCATGACCTATCCTGAGATCGGAATCTACGGGATCAACGGCGACGACATCGAGTCGGAGACGATTCAGGTCTCGGGCTTTGTGATGCATCATGCGATCGATGAGCCGTCGAACCATCGGGCGACTGGTTCGCTTGCCAAGTACCTCGCAGAGCAGAAGGTCGTTGCGATCGAAGACGTCGACACGCGTGCCCTCACACGCCATTTGCGATCTCGCGGTGCCATGCGTGGGGCGATATCCTGTCTCGATCTCAATTCGGAGAGCCTCCGCGCGCGCATTCTTGATCATCCATCATTGGTCGGCCGCGACTTGGCCAAGGAAGTCACCGTAGAGGGAACCCGATCTGGCAACGGATCCTCACGCAAGGGATCTCGGATCGTCCTTGTCGACAGCGGATCAAAGGCCGGCATTCCGCGCGAGCTGCTGGAGCAAACCGAGTCGCCCATCGAGGTCGTGCGGGTCCGCTACGACGCTTCGTTCGATGAGGTGCGCACACTGTCCCCACGTGGGGTGCTGATCTCCAATGGCCCGGGAGATCCGGCACCGTTGGCCGCAACGATCGATCTCGCCCGCGGACTTCTCGAGCATCGGATTCCTCTCGCCGGTATCTGCCTCGGACACCAGATCCTCGGCCTCGCCCTGGGAGGCACCACGTACAAGATGCAGTTCGGCCATCGAGGAAGCAATCATCCTGTGCTGCAAACGAGAACCGGTCGCGTGATGATCACCGCTCAGAATCATGGCTTCGCACTCGATCCTACCAGCCTCGGGATCGCATGGACTCCACTCGACGGCGCGTTCATTGCTGTCCAACCCGACCTGCTAGATGCCACGGCTGCTTCGACCCCGTCCACAACAATGGCAGACCGGCTTCCGGACAAGCCGCTCATCGGAGTCAGCCCGCTTGGATTCGGACCAGTCGAGATCACGTACCTTTCGCTCAATGATGGAACCCTGGAAGGTCTCCGGCTCCTCGAGTGTCCGGCGCTATCGGTGCAGTTCCACCCGGAAGCCTCCCCAGGCCCGCACGACGCGGCAGGTTTCTTCGCCAGTTTCCTCGACATGGTGGAGGCATGCCATGCCTAGGAGAACCGACATCGAGACGATCCTCATCCTCGGTTCCGGACCGATCGTGATCGGACAGGCCGCCGAGTTCGACTACTCTGGAACGCAAGCGCTCAAGGCACTTCGGACCGCAGGGTATCGGCTTGTCGTCGTGAACTCGAACTCGGCAACCATCATGACCGATCCAGAGCTATCAGATGCAGTCTATATTGACCCGCTGACCGTCGACTTCGTCGAACGGATCATCGAAATCGAACGACCGGATGCTCTCTTGCCGACGCTCGGCGGACAGACGGCGCTTAACCTTGCCGTCGGCCTCGTTGAAGCCGGCGTGCTCCAACGCTACGGCGTTGAGCTCATCGGCGCACCGCTGGACGCGATTCACCGTGCCGAAGATCGCCAGCAGTTCAAGGAGACAATGCTTTCGATCGGCCTCGACGTTCCGCGCAGCCGACAGGTTGGCACACTGAACGATGCCGTTCTCACAGCCGAGGAGATCGGCTATCCGCTGGTCGTCAGACCGTGCTTCACGCTCGGCGGCGTTGGCGGGGGGATCGTGTTCAACGTCAAGGAGCTGGAGCAACTCGTCGCACGCGGTCTCCGCGAGAGCCCGACGAGTACCGTTCTCGTTGAGGAGTCGGTGATCGGATGGAAGGAGTTCGAGCTGGAGGTCATGCGCGACCGGGCGGACAACGTGGTGATCGTCTGCTCGATCGAGAATATGGATCCGATGGGTGTTCACACCGGCGATTCGATCACAGTCGCCCCGGCCCAAACGCTCACCGACCGCGAGTACCAGAGAATGCGAGACGCTGCACAGGCCATTCTTCGGGCCATCGGCGTGGAGACCGGCGGATCGAACATCCAGTTCGCCGTCTGCCCGGACACCGGGCGTCTTGTTGTGATCGAGATGAATCCGCGGGTCTCGCGCTCTTCGGCGCTCGCTTCGAAGGCGACCGGCTATCCCATTGCCAAGGTTGCCGCTCTTCTCGCTGTCGGATACTCGCTCGATGAGATTCCCAATGCGATCACCGAGCAGACGACAGCCGCGTTCGAGCCGGCGCTCGACTACGTTGTGGTGAAGCTGCCCCGATTCCAGCTGGAAAAGTTCCCCGGTACACCGCCCGGCCTGACATCGCAGATGAAGTCGGTTGGGGAGGTCATGGCGATCGGCCGCACATTCAAGGAGGCTCTCGGCAAGGCACTGCGGTCCCTCGAGCTCGACGCAACGCCGAAGCTCGACTTCGACCGCATTCGACCCTACCTGGCAACGCCAACGCCTGAGCGGCTCGCATATATCTTCGCGGCATTCCGCACCGGACTATCGATCGATGAGGTTCAGCGTCTGACGCGGATAGATCGGTGGTTCCTCGGGGAATTGGCTCGATTCGTTGCCCTGGAGAGTAGGCTTGCCCGTACCGGCATATCCGACCTATCCGCAGATCTCCTAAGAAAGCTCAAAGCGTGGGGCTTTTCCGACGTAGAAATCGGAGAACGGGTTGGATGTTCCGAACGCGATGTGCGTCAACGGCGACAGGAACTCGATGTCCATCCCGTGTTCAAGATGGTCGACACGTGTGCAGCCGAGTTCGCCGCCGCCACGCCGTACTTCTACTCGACATATGCCGGCGGGGAGAGTGAAGCTGCGCCATTGCCCGATCCGAAGGTCCTCATTCTCGGATCGGGACCGAACCGCATCGGGCAAGGGATCGAGTTCGACTACGCCAACGTCCGCGCGGCCCTGGCACTGCAGGAGGCCGGGTACCGAGTGATCATGGTCAACTCCAATCCGGAGACCGTATCCACGGACTACGACACCGCCGACCGGCTCTATTTCGAGCCGCTGACGATCGAAGATGTCCTTCCCATCGTTCGGCATGAGAAGCCGATGGGCGTGATTACCGGGTTTGGCGGGCAAACACCGTTGAAGCTGGCACGCCGTCTCGTTGAGGAAGACGTGTCTCTCCTCGGCACACAGCTTGAGAAAATTGAACTCGCAGAGGATCGAGAGCAGTTCGGGTCTTTGCTTTGCAGACTTGGATTGAAGTCCCCGCCGTATGGGATGGCAAAGACGCCCGACGAATCGCTCGACGTTGCAGCGCAGCTTGGCTATCCGGTTCTTGTTCGCCCAAGTTACATCCTTGGCGGCCGGGCAGTGGAGATTGCCGATACGTCAGAGGAGCTTCGCCGCCTGATGGAGGAGGCCATTCGAATCTCTGCCGGTCATCCGGTGTTCATCGATCGCTTTCTGGAGGATGCAATCGAGATCGACGTCGATGTGCTCAGCGATGGAAGCGATGTGTGGATAGCCGGCCTGATGGAGCAGATCGAGGAGGCCGGGATTCACTCGGGAGACTCCGCCTGCGTGCTCCCCGCCGTCAGCCTTGCCGATGGGATTCTCGAGGAGATCGAGACCGCTGCAGCAAGCCTTGTCCGAGGGCTGGACGCCGTTGGCCTCGTCAACATTCAGATGGCGGTGAAGGGACGCGAGCTGTTCATTATCGAAGCGAACCCGCGCGCCTCGCGGACGGTACCGTTCGTCAGCAAGACGATTGGAATCCCACTGGCCAAACTTGCAGCTCGCGTTCTGGTCGGCGACGGCTTGCGCGAGATGCTCGCCTCGTACTGTCCGTATCCGACGCGAAACGGTCCGTGCACCATGCAGGATCTCGAGCAGGCCCACAGTGCAGGAGCCGTCCTTCCAACGCCACGTCCTTCGTTCTCTTCGGTGAAGGAGGTCGTCCTGCCGTTTGGACGCTTCCCCGGCTCGGACGTTCTCAGAGGACCCGAAATGCGATCGACCGGCGAGGTGATGAGCTTCGGACGCACGTTCCCAGAAGCGTTTGCCAAGGCACAGATCGCTGTCGGTGACCCGCTGCCCACCGAAGGCACAGCTCTCGTCAGCCTCGCCGATCGCGACAAGAGAGAAGGCGTCACGTTGATCGCCCGGCTCCACGACTGGGGCTTCACAATCGTCGCAACGGGGAACACGGCTCGCATGCTTCACGGCATGGGAATCCCAGCAGAGTGCGTCGCCAAGGTCGGTGAAGGCCGCCCGGACGTCGTCGACCTCATCACGCAAGGCAAGGTACACCTCGTTGTCAACACGCCCTCCGCGGGTCTGATCCGTGATCCCGCTCCTGCCCCATTCATCCCGACATCAACCGAGGATCGGGGGTTGCATCTTCCGATCCAAGGAGAACGAAGCAGCGGCTTCCGGATGCGGATCGCAGCGTTGGAGAATCACGTTCCGTACATGACGAATCTGCTCTCGCTCCGCGCGGCGGTCGCCGCGATCCGCTCTCAGTTGAACGAGCCGTTCTCCGTTCAGCGCCTCGGCGATCAGGCTCCCTAGCCTCGCTCTGCGATCGGCCGAGCCACCTTGCCCGCTGGGCCGGTGTAGTTGGAGGTCGGCCGAATGAGGCGATTGTCTCCGTACTGCTCCTGAATGTGGGCAAGCCAACCCGCGGTTCGGGCACAGGCGAAGATCGCCGTGAAGTAGGTCTTCGGGAACCCCAGTGCGTGCTGCACGATCGCTGAGTAGAAATCGACGTTTGGGTAGATCCCCTTCTTCTCAAGCACCACCTGTTCGACCCGCGCAGCAATCGCGTTGATCTCAGCCATGTCGGCTCGATGGCAGAGTGCCTGTGCATGGCTTCTCAGCAGGCGGGCTCGTGGATCCTCCACCTTGTAGACGCGGTGTCCGAATCCCATGACGCGTTTGCCTTCATTGAGCATCCCGTCGATGTACTCCTCGATCTCCTCGACATCGTCGATCCTGCCGAAGATCCCGATGGCACGCTCGTTCGCCCCGCCATGCAGCCGTCCCTTGAGAGTGCCAAGGCCGCTTGTTAGCGCAGCATGCATGTTGGAGAGCGTGCTAGCCGTCACACGCGTCGCGAAGGTCGAGGCGTTGAACCCATGTTCCAGATGAAGCATCAACAGCAACTCGAACGCTTCGCTCTCCTCCATTGTGGGAGGCTTGCCCCGCAACATGTAGAGGAAGTTGGCCCCGAAGCTCATGTCAGGGTCGGCGGAGAGCACCGGGAGCTGATGACGCACTCGGTGCATGTCCGCCACGATAGTGAGTGTCTGGGCAAGGAGGCGGACGGATTTCCGTTCGCAGGCCTCCGGCGAGCGATCCTCGACCTCTGGATCGTACATCGCCAGAGCCGAGACCGCTGTGCGCAGAAGGTCCATTGGGTGAGCACTCGGCGGTGCCAGCTTGATCATCTCGATCACTTGTGAAGGAAGGCGCATCTCGCCAACTAGGCGCATCCGAAATGCATTCAGCTCCGCCTGTGTTGGGAGCTCGTGGTGCCAGAGAAGATAGACTGCCTCGCCAAAAGAGGCATGCGCCGCTAGCTCGCGAATCTCGTAGCCTGAATAGATCAGGCGGCCGTTGATGCCGTCAACGGTACTGATCCGAGTATCTCCGGCAACCACGCTCTCAAGGCCTCGGATGGCCGTCGAACGCTCGATCGTGCTGTTCGTGTTCTTGCTCATGGGTCTCCTTGTCTGTTTCTCTTGTTCCGGAGGGATGTCCTCCAACGGCTGACCTCCCGCGTTCTGCGGACCTTCCGTCATGGCGGTTTACGTCACCTCCTTCGTCAAATGAAAAACCGCAGGCATTGCCTGCAGTCGTCTTGGTCCCGCAGTGTGTGCCGGTCTCTACCGGCAACGGGCACTAGGAACCCGGCTGAATCGGACGCGGCGTCTTGATTTGCTGGTTCAACGTCGTCATCCGTTTCATGATGAAACAACAATACCCACCCCAGCGGATTGTGTCAAATAATGAGACACCCGGAGCTGACGGCACGTCGTGAATGCCTGCACCGTCATGCGGTACGGCACTACCCTGTGCTCGCTGCCCACGGCTGTTGCCCGTTCCAGTTGCCTTGCTGGGGAGAGGGCGTTCTCTTATGCTGTGATCCATGGCTCGGATTGGGGAAACGCTGCGCAAACTCCGACTCGAACGCAATCTCACGCTAAGGCAGCTGGCGGATCAGTGCGAGCTTTCGGCCAGCTTCCTCTCTCAAGCAGAGCGTGAGCTCTCCGCGATTTCGGTCTCCACCCTTGAGCGCGTCTGTGGTGTGCTCGGCATGTCGCTGCGTGAGTTCTTCCTTGCCTCTGATCCACCGGACTCGATGGATTCGCCCTACTCACAGGTCCTTCATTCGATCGACCAGCCAGCGGTGAATCTCTCCAAAGCATCGATCCGGTATCGCTTCCTCAGCTGCGACTTTCCGGGCAGGCTGTTCGAAGTCGTCCTCGGCGAGATCCCGGTAGGATACACGTTCGCCGTCGCATCTCATGAGGGCGAGGAGTTCGGCTATCTCCTGGCTGGACGCTTGCGGCTGAGTTTCGAAGGAACCGACCATGTTCTTGGTCCGGGAGACAGCTACCACTTCGGCCCACACACGATGCACGGGTACGAGGCAATCGGCGATGAGGATGTTCGCCTCCTCTGGGTTCAAACGCTGAAAGACCTCCAGATTCGGACCGGCCTTCTCAAGACGCCTCCCACTGGCACGGAGCCTGATGGGGTGAACTGATGTCCACATCCGCTCCCGGAAGAGCACAGCCCCATGCAGATCGCCATTCAAGGGACCCGGCATCTTGAAGAGCGCAAGGAGGATCCGTGAAGGACACGAAGAGCTTGGACTGGCAGCCACCGGCCAACTGGCATACGGTTCGAACGATAGATGCCCACACCGGTGGCGAGCCACTGCGCATCATCCTCGATGGGTTTCCCGAGTTGCCAGGCAAATCGATCCTGGCCCGCCGCCGAGCAGCGTGCGAAGCCCACGATGCACTGCGCAAGATGCTGATGTGGGAACCCCGCGGCCACGCCGATATGTACGGGTGTCTGATCGTCCCTGCAGTTACTGAGGGCGCAGACTTCGGTGTGCTATTTCTTCACAACGAAGGATGGAGCACCATGTGCGGGCATGGGATCATCGCAGTCACGAAGGTCGCGCTGGAAACGGGGCTCATCCCGATGCGGACACCAGAAACCGTGGTACGGATAGACTCTCCAGCTGGGTTGATCACCGCCACGGCCCGGGTGGCAAACGATCACGTCGAAAGCGTCCGCTTCCTCAACGTGCCATCGTTCGTTCTCGATCTCGACCAGCGTATCCATGTGCCCGGCCTCGGCGAGGTGTGCTATGACCTGGCGTTCGGCGGCGCGTTCTATGCCTATATTCAGGCAGCGGATGTCAATCTGACCTGTTCGTCTCACGAGTTCTCGCAGCTCATCGATGTAGGCATGCAGATCAAGAAGGCCGTGATGGCACAACGTCCGATTTCACATCCATTCGAAGATGCGTTGAGCTTCCTCTACGGAACGATCTTCATCGCACCATCGCTCTCGGCCAATGCCGATAGCCGCAACGTCTGCATCTTCGCCGATGGGGAGGTCGATCGCTCCCCAACGGGAACCGGCGTCTCCGGACGGATGGCACTGCACTACGCCCGCCGTGAGATCGAGATCCAGGAGCCGCTGGTGATTGAGTCCATCATAGGATCTCAATTCACCGGCCGCGTCATCGAGGAGACGACATTCGGTCCATACCGGGCGGTCATCCCCGAGGTTGAAGGGACAGCCCACATCACCGGCACCGCCACATTCCTGGTCGATCCCGATGATCCGCTGAAAGATGGCTTCATCCTTCGTTGAACATCGGACCCGACATTCGATGGACCCGGAGGTCGGCCGGTGCTGCTCTCCAACCGAGCTACAGCTCGGCGTGTGCCGTGCGGGCAATGACCTCGTCCTGAAGCCCTCGACTCAGGTTTCGGAAGTAGTCGGAGTACCCAGCGACACGGACGATCAGATCGCGATACGCTTCGGGGGTTTCCTGTGCCTCGCGAAGCGTCTGGGAATCCACAACGTTGAACTGAACATGGTGCCCATTAAGTCGGAAGTACGTTCGAACGAGGTGCGCCATCTTGGTCAAATCCTCGTTCGTCTCCAGCACCGAAGGAAGGAAGCGCTGGTTGAGCAACGTACCGCCGGTTCGGACATGATCGACCTTGCTCGCCGATCGGAGCACCGCCGTTGGGCCATGTGTGTCGGCCCCTTGCGTTGGAGAGATCCCGTCCGAGAGCGGCATGCCGCTTCGCCTGCCGTTCGCGGTCGCCCCAACCATTTCGCCAAAAAAGATATGAACCGTCGTCGGAAGTAGGTTGACGCGATATGTACCGCCATTGCTGTTCGGCCGTCCATCGATCGCGTCGAAGTAGACATCAAACAGCCATCGGGCGATCGCGTCGGCCGCTTCGTCATCGTTCCCGTACTTCGGTGTGTTGTGTGCCAGGCACCGTTGCTCGGTCTCGTATCCTTCGAAGTCGACGTTGAGCATCGTCAGCAACTGATCCATTGTCATCGAAGACTGCTCGAATACCTGTTCGTGGATCGCCGCGAGTGCATCGCTGGTCGTACCGAGCCCGACACCTTGGATGTAGGTCGTCGGATACCGCGGTCCCGGGCCGTTGTAGTCCTCACCCTTCGCAATGCAATCGTCGATCAGCACCGAGAGGAACGGGACCGGCATCCGCTCGGTGAACAGCCGTTCGATTATCGTGTTCCCCTCGATCTTCAGATCAACGAAGTATTCGAGTTGCCCCCGGTAAGCCTCACGCAGCTGCTCGAAGCTCTCAAACGTTCGCGGGTCTCCGGTTTGCGGGCCAAGCTGTTTGCCGGTACGAGGATCCACACCGTCGTGAAGCGCCAGCTCGAGGATCTTCGCCCAATTCATGTATCCGGTAAGAACGCAGCTTTCCTTGCCAAACGCGCTGATTGTCACGCAACCGCTCGGCCCACCGGCACGTGCATCCTTAATCGACTTCCCAGCACGGAGGAACTCCTGCAAGATGGCATCTGTATTAAAGATCGACGGTTGTCCGAATCCTCGCCGCACCACTTCCAATGCGCGGATCAGGAATCGGTCGGGGTTCGCCTTTGAAAGTTGGATACAGGACCCGGTGAACGGCAGACGCATGTCCTCTATCACATCAAGGATCATGTACGACAGCTCGTTGACTGCGTCGGTACCGTTTCGATCCACCCCTCCAACATTGATCAGCATGAAATCGTTGTATGTAGCACTCTGCTCGTCGGTGACACCTACCTTGGGCGGCGCCGGATGCTGGCTGACCTTGATCCAGAAGCACTCGAGCAGCTCCTTGGCATCATCACGGGTCATGCGCCCATCGGCTAGATCGCTCACGTAGAATGGATAGAGATTCCCATCTAGCCTCCCGGGGTTGAACGAGTCCCACTCATTCAGCTCAATGATGACCCCAAGATGCACAAACCAGTACATCTGCAGAGCCTCATGGAATGACCGCGGCGCATGCGCCGGGACGCGATCACAGACTTCCGCAATCCGCAGAAGCTCCTCGCGCCGCTGCATGTCCTTCTCTCCCTCAGCCAGCGCGCGCGCCAACTCGGCATGTCGCTCGCCGAGCCGGATGAGCGCGTCGCACGCGATGGACATCGCCTCGAGTTCGTCCATCTTCCTCTCGCGGTTGGGATCCTCCGAAGACGCAATCCGTCGACGAGAGATCTCGATGCGCTCCTTGACGTCGAGCATCCCTTGCCGGTAGATCTTGTCATCGAGAATCGCATGCCCCGGGGATCGTTGCTCCATGAACTCTGTAAATACGCCCGCATCGAATGCATCGTGCCATGCCGATGGAAGCGCTTCGAACACCTGATGACGCATGCTGCGCTCCGCCCAGAACGGAATGATCTTCTCCCCGTATGCCTGTCGAATTTCTTCGCTTGCAGAGAACGGGTTCCTCTCCCTCGTATCGAGGATGCGCAGGTCGTCAAGCGAGTGGCAGCAAAGCTCAGGGTAGGTCGGGGTCGCTTTTCGGCTCGGCCCTCGTTCTCCAACGAGCAGCTCGCCGTCATCAATAACGATTGTTTGGTTCTCCAGCAGATACCTGAACGCCCTCGCACGGAGGACCGGCACAGACGTCGTCGAGCACGCTTCATCACTCTGATAGAAGCGCGTCAGTAGCTCAGCACGTTCAGCGCTCAACGACGGCATCGTATCCACACATTTGGCCCGAAGCTTCGTGATTCGTTCATTCATCGGACGCTATCCTCCCTTCGTCACCGGCATGCCGACTCTTGCACCCAGCAGCCGGATCGCTCGATCAACTGCATCTGGAATCAGCCGCATGTCGACACCTTCCCATGCTTCCCGACCCAACCCCCGCTGTTTCTCCTCGCCTCCGCGGTGGTACGGAAGAACCTGCAGCGCTTCGACAGACGACAGCGTTCGCACAAACTCAGCAACATCGACTAGGTTCTCTTCATCGTCGTTGATCCCGGGGACAAGCGGCACACGCACCCATATTCGCGCCCCCGATCGATCGAGACGCTGGAGGTTTTCAAGCAGCAAACCATTGGAGACGCCTGTTGCCTCCAGATGCCGCCGATCGTCGATCATCTTGATGTCATAGAGGAACAGGTCAGTCACATCGGCCACGTCGAGAAGCGCCCTCGTCTCGGCATGTCCACAGGTATCGACAGCGGTGTGAATCCCCCGTTCTTGGCAGCCTCGAAGCACCGCAGAACAGAAATCCGATTGAAACAGTGGTTCACCTCCAGAGCAAGTGACACCTCCACCCGACTGCTCGAAGAAGAGCACATCCTTGCTCAATTCATCGACAAGCGCGCTCACCGTCCAGCAATCGCCAATGATCGATCGAGCATCGCTTGGACAAACCGAGACGCAAGCGCCACAAGCCGTGCAGCACTCACGCTCCGTGATGGCTTGCCCATCGTTCATCCGGATGGCAGCTTCCGGGCAAGCAGAGACACATGCGCCGCATCCTGTACACCGATCCACGCGAAACGACAGCTCACGAGTGGGGCTCTGACTCTCTGGGTTGTGGCACCATAGACAGGAGAGCGGACACCCCTTCATGAAAGCGGTGGTTCGGATCCCCGGGCCATCGTGGATCGCGTAGCGCTTGACATCAAACACCAGTCCTGCACGGTTCCCAACATCAGCGCATGTCTCGGTTTCCGTATTACCACACTTCTTTCTGATCATGACGTCTCCGTGCAAGCGCAATACCATACTGCCTGGTTACCCATTGCGCAATCCCTCGCAGCAAGTTCCTCTCGTCTCCTGTTCAGTATCACTTCATGGCTCAATGGATCAACTCGTAGCGATCATGCGATCCGATTCACAACCCTCTGCATCGAAGCGTGGTTGATATTTGGCTATCATTGGCGCGCATCCGTCGAAGACCAGCACGGGAGGAGAAGCAAGCAGTGGCTGATTCGCGCAGTGACAGGAGGAATCGGGAAACGCTCACCGGTGAGCATGCCCTCACGGACGTCGGACAACTGGTTCTGGCCGTGTTGTTCCTCGGCCTCTGGATTGCTGATTCGTTCTTCCTCAAGCTCACAGTCTTCCCAAACGCGTATGTCCCCCTCGCCGTGCGCATCGCGGTGGGGTTGGCTCTCGTGGGACTCTCCTGGTACCTGGCAAGGGCCAGCCACCGGATGGTCTTCGGCGAGAAGCAGGCGGATCCACACGTCATACGAGATGGGGTCTTTGCCATCGTTCGCCATCCGATGTACCTGAGCGAGATTCTTCTCTATTTGGGGCTCCTCCTGATAAGCGTATCCCTCATGGCGGGAGCCGTCTGGCTTGCAACGATCGGATTCTTGCACTTCATCGCGCACCAGGAGGAGAAGCTACTCCTCGCGCGTTTTGGAGACGAATACACTTCATATGTGCGCGATGTTCCGATGTGGGTTCCTCGGATCCGTCGCAACTAGGGAGGCATGTCCAGGCCGCGCCGGCCGGCACCTTGCCAGGATCGCTCGACACACTCGACAGCCCTCACCATCGTACGTCAAGGAGTGACCACGGATGTCGCAAGAAACCAAAAACGCGGAGACGAAACCAGAAGAGAAGGATGGCCCCAACCTCAAGGGGTCCAATGAAAAGAAGCGGAAGCTGCTTGGCATAGAGCCGATCGAGACGCATCACGAGATGGCCATTCGAGACAAGAAGCTCGCCTACACGGCAAGGGCCGGCGTGATCCCTCTGGTTGATGAGAGCGGCGAAACGGAAGCGGAAATCTTCTTCACCGCCTACGAGATTGACGGAATGCAGGACCCGGCGAACCGGCCGCTGTGCTTCGTGTTCAACGGCGGGCCAGGCTCGGCGTCGATCTGGCTTCACATGGGTGCGCTGGGACCCAAGCGGGTCGTCATGGAGGAGGAAGGCTGGATGCCAGCTCCTCCGTACCGCTACGAGCACAACGCCCACACATGGCTCGATCAGGCCGACCTCGTGTTCATCGATCCAGTAGGAACAGGATTCAGCCGGGCGGCGAAGGCAGAGCTCGACAAGAAATTCTGCGGCTTCAAGGGAGACATCGAGTCCGTCGGGGAGTTCATCCGCCTCTATCTCACGCGCTACGAACGATGGAGTTCGCCGCTGTTCCTCGCTGGGGAGAGCTACGGCACGACCCGCGCCGCAGGACTTGCCGGACATCTCGTCGACAGAGGGATCACGTTCAACGGGATCGTCCTGATATCCACCGTTCTCGACTTCGGGGCGATCCACTTCATGCCGGCAAACGACCTTCCGTTCCAGCTGTTCGTTCCGACCTACGCCGCAACCGCCTGGTACCATGGCAAGCTGGCCCCAGCATTGCAGGCGCATCCTCTTAACGATCTGATGTCCGAGGTCAAGACATGGTCGGAGGGCGATCTGACCCTCGCCCTAATGAAGGGAGATCGGCTGGAGGGTGAAGAGCGGCAAGCCGTGGCCAAGCAACTCTCCGCCTACACCGGCCTCGATCTCAACTACGTCCTCGGGACGAACCTGCGTATCAACATCTTTCATTTCTGCAAAGAACTCCTCCGGTGTGAGAAGCGGAGCGTGGGCCGACTTGATTCACGGTTTAGGGGGATCGAAGCGCTGACAGTAACCGAGCAACCGGAGTTCGATCCATCGATGCTGGCAATCACCCCTCCGTACACCTCTGCATTCAATCACTATGTTCGCGCCGAATTGAAGATCGAGACAGATCTGCCCTACGAGACGTTGAGTCGGAAGGTGCATGAGAAATGGGAGTGGGAGAAGGGGGCGATGCCCGCCACCGGCGAAGCCCTTCGTGGAGCGATCGCGAAGAATCCTCACACCAAGGTCTTCGTTGGGCAGGGGTACTATGATCTTGCCACGCCCTACTTCGCCACCGAGTACATGCTCAGCCACATGAACGTCGATCCCGAACACCGTAGCAACATCGAGATGGTGAACTACGAAGCGGGACACATGTTCTACCTCGATGTGAATTCCCTCTCGGCATTCCGAGCGGACATCGGCCGATTCATGCAGGACGCTATCTAGGCATCGCACGTCGCCGTCGAGTCTCCGATCCCGGCCGACAGGGCTGTGGACCCAATTGCGGGGAGACGATATCGTTTTCCCAAGCCCGGTTCTCCGTCGAGCCAACACCAGGGCTATAGAGCAAGGAATGCGGACATGCCAAAGCTGGTTCTGCGTTGCGTCGGATGTGGCAAGACGTACGTCCCTCCCGCATTGCACTGCGATCTTTGTGACGGTCTATTGCGATCCGAGTATGCGGTCACTGACTTCAAGCCTTGTGAAGCCGATAGCCTATTTGCATTCAAGGACTGGCTCCCGCCGACCGGCTCCATGGATACATCGGTGGGCCCGAAGGTCTATCGAAGCGAGAGGCTCTCCGAGTGGCTTGGACTGAACCATCTCACGATTGCATTCAACGGCTACGCCCCGGCAGTGGGAGCGATGAACCCGACCGGCTCGTTCAAGGATTTTGAGGCGCTACCGACCATCCTGTTTAAGCGCGAACTCGGCATCGATTCGCTCATCCTGTCGTCAGCGGGGAATACGGCACGAGCATTCGCCCACGCCGCGACGCAACTCGATTATCCAGTAGTCATCATAGTCCCAGAGCGCGCGGTACCGAGATTGTGGCTGCCCTGTAAGCCGTCCGACGCAGTTCGGTTGATCGTCATCGAAGGGAACGACGACTACGCATTCGCCATCCGTACGGCTGGGATGATGTCCGATCTGCTCGGCATCGCCCCCGAAGGAGGTGCTCGCAACGTAGCGCGCCGCGATGGCATGTCGACAGCGATCTTGGAATACGCGCGCCGTTTCGGCGATCTGCCGATGCACTACATCCAGGCCATCGGCAGCGGGACCGGCGCGATTGCCGTGTGGGAGGGCGCACAGCGGTTGAGGGGCGCAGGCATCGGCAGCTCACTGCCTGTCTTGCATCTAGCACAGAATGCGCCATTCACCCCGATCCACGATGCGTGGACTGCGGGCGCGTCGATCGATCCCGAAACGGATCTCGCGGGACAGCTCAACCGCATCGCCCGAATTGACGCCCTCGTACTGGCAAATCGTACGCCTCCGTATGCTATCCCCGGCGGCGTCCGCGACGCACTCAAGGCCACTCGAGGTCAAACGTACGCCGTGACCAATGCGGAGGCACGCGACGCGGCCGCCCTGTTTCTCAATACGGAAGGGCTCGCCATCGGTCCGGCTGCTGCGGTCGCTACAGCAGCGATGATCCAAGCTATTCGGGCAGGGAAAGTCACGAGCAACGATCCCGTACTGCTACACATCACCGGCAACAACGAGCATCTGATCCAGCGCGATGTCCAGCTTCACAACATCGATCCGGTTGCCGTGCTGCGCCACGACCGAATCTCGGAGGCAACCATCAAGCGCCTGCGCCAAGTTCTTCTCCCATAGAACACGGGTCGATCCCGCGCCGCCAATGCGCTTGCTCGGTCCCATCGTCCGATCAAGGCCATTCTCCGCTTGTGGTATACTCTTCGTGATTCATGGGTGCGCTAGCACAAATAGAGGAGAAACCACATGACACGAACCTCGATCTTGAAGTGGTTGATCGAATTCGTTCAGCGTCGAAGACGCCTCCACGAACCTGTTCCAGGCAAGAGGCGGTCTCAACCTCATCGCGACCGGAAGAACGAGTCGTACGCCCACATACGCCAGCGCCAGTACTTCGACCAGATGTAGCATCGATTGACCACCGTACCCACTTCGCTCGCTTGAGCTGAGCGTGCCATGCGGTTCCCCGCCCTCCTCGCTGAGCCGTCAACTTCAACCGCTCGGTGTGTTCAGCTGCCGCCACCGGCATGTCTACAATCTCGGTAACCCGGGTGGCCGTTTGGTCGAGGAGCTCGTACACTGATCGGACTCAAGGAGGCCCTCATGCGGATTCGTTCGTTCGTGCTGCTGGCACTGTCCCTGGTTCTCGCGTCGTGGTTGATTGGCTGCAATGATCGCCCTGCATCCCCCCCCGCGGATGCTCCCGTTGAAACGACCGAGGCCCCGGAGGCGGAAACCTCCTCATCGGTAGCAACAGCCATCGACGAGGAGGTCGTCGCTCGTGTCAACGGCCGTCCGCTAAATCGCGCTCGCTTCGAGTCTGCCAAAGACAGCGTGCTCAATCAGTATGCGCAGATGTATTCGCAGTTTGGGATGAGCGTTGACTCGATGATGGTCGGAGCGGAAGGGCGGTTGTTTCGCTTGTCGCTGGAAGCTGAAGCGCTCGACCGTGCGATGGCTTCAGTCTTGATTGAGGAGGAAGCCGACCGCCGCGGGATTCAGCCGAACGAAGAAGATGTGGAGGCAGAGTTCGAGGGACAGTACGCCATGTTCTTGGAGAGCCAAGGCTGGACTGCGGGTGACTTCGCCGCTCGCCTGGCGGAGGAGGGGTCCACCTTCGAAACCTTTAAAGCCACGGGATTGGAGTCCATCGCATGGCAGCTCACGCTCAACGCCGTGAGACAAGCCGTGGCCGGTCCAATCGAGATATCGGATGAGGAACTCGGTGTCTTCTTCGCGGAACGGCGCGCTGACTACTCTCAGCCCGAACAGGTCAAGGCATCGCACATCTTGGTGGAGACAGCACCTGAGGCCGAAGAGGTCATGGCAGAGCTGGCCGCCGGAGCCGATTTCGCTGAGCTGGCAAGAGATCGTTCGACATGCCCGTCGGCATCGGCCGGTGGTGACCTCGGTTGGTTCGGTGCCGGAATGATGGTCCCAGCGTTTGAGACAGCAGCATTTGGACTCGCGCCCGGGGAGATCAGCGAAATCGTGGAGACGGATTTCGGCTTTCACATCATTCTTCTCACCGATCACAAGGATGCCCTCGAACCGGAGCTGAACGATGTCATCGACCAGGTCCGTCTCGATCTTGAAGAGGAGATCCTCAACAAGCGAATGCAGAGCTGGTTCGATGACGTCTACGATGCCGCGGAGTTCGAGGTCCTGCTCCCGCTCGTGGCTGCAAGGCGCACACAGGAGGAAGACATCGACCTTGGGATCGAAGCATTCGAGCGCGTCCGTGACGAAGGCATGGTTCAGGAACCGTATCTCTCGTACATCATCGGATCCCTATATGAGACGAAGCTTGCCTCGGCACAATCGGAGAAAGTGGCGTTGGAAGCCGATTCTTCCGACACCCCGGAGCGTGCTGCCGAGATTGAAGCGATCGATGCTCAGATAGCAACCTACATGGACAAAGCAGTCGCTGAGTACCGACGCGCGCTGGAAGCTGTCGGGACAGACGCATCGATCCAGGCCAAGATCGATGACCTTGAAGCACAACAGAGTACGGAAACCGAGTCTCCCGCTGGATCGTAGGCAGGCAGCGCAGCACACCCAATGGCAACTGAGCCTCGTGCACCAGCTGCTGCATGTGCGGGTAGCTACTCGCCTGTCCCGTCCTTCAGGTGGCGGTCGAACCAGGCAATGATCTCCTGCAATCGTCGGATGCGGTGTTTCGGCTTCCCGCTCCGTGACAGCTCGTGGTTCTCCTCTCGGAACATCACCAGTCGACTGTCAACTCCGTGATACCGGAGCGCAGTGAACATCTGAATCCCTTCGGGCAGCCAGCAGCGGTAGTCCTGTTCCGAGTGGATGAACAATGTCGGCGTCTTCGCGCGGTCAGCATAGCGCAACGGTGAGTGCCACCACAGTTTCTCGCTGCCCCCCTGCGCCCAAGGCGTCGCCCCGAGCTGGTCAGCGTTGAAGTAGTAGCCAATGTCCGTTGAGCAGAATTTGTGAATCCAGTTGGAAATCGATCTCTGCGACACCGCGGCGCGGAACCGATCGGTGTGACCGATCATCCAGTTGGTCATAAACCCGCCGTACGAGCCGCCCATCACCCCAAGCCTATTGGGATCCAGGATGTCGAACCGCTCAAGTGCCGTGTCCACGACACCCATAAGATCCTCGTAGTCCAATTTCCCGTACTCCCCCCGAATATCGGCGAACCGATCTCCTCGCCCCGATGATCCGTGCGGATTGGAGATCACGATCGCGTAGCCTTCCCCGGCAAGCACCTGCATTTGGTGGAAGAGCACGTCGCCGTATGCGCCTCGCGGTCCGCCATGCACGGTGAGGATCGTCGGAAACTTCGTGTTCGGATTGCTGTCCGTCGGGCGGATCAGCCACGCATCGATCTCGTCCCCTTGCGGTGAAGGCACAGCAAATCGCTCAGGAAGCGATACCGCTCGACCGGCCAGACTTGCCCCGTTTAGTGAGGTCAGCCTCGTCTCGCCGTCACCTTCGTAAAGGTACAGCTCCTGTAACGCATCGGCACGAAGCCCGATCGTGAGCACTGAGCCTCCATGGACATCGTAGGCATCGATGGATCCGGTTGACTTCACGACGCTGTGCACCTCCCGGGTTGGATCGACCCGAACGAGATGACCGTTCGTGCGGTCCGTCACCGAGACGTAGACCTCTCGGCCATCGATACGCAGCGTCGGGCCTCCCCCGTGGCGACAATCGGCGGCAATCGAGTTCCCCACGGAACGATCCCATCCCGGCGTGCACGAGGTCACCGAACCGGACGCAATATCAATCGACAGGAGTTCGCGGTTCTGGTTCAGGCCGTACGGGTCCATGTCGGTCCCGAGAGCCGCCAGCATACCCTGATCAAGGAACCTAACTTCATCGAGCATCCATTCGCCAATCGGGATCTGATTCGCAAACCCACTCGAAAGATCGATCATCCACAGCTCTCGCACGATCTCCGCCTTCCCGGCAAATCGGCGGCAGATCACCGCGGCGCGGTTTCCCATGACATCGTGTGCGAGCACCTCGAGGCATGGATCGAGGAGAATGTTCGGTTCGTCCGCCGCAGGATCGTACAGAACAAGGCGCTTCCTTCGCTGGTTGGTGAATCCCTCCCCGTTCATCCAGAATGGGATCTCATCGAGTACTTCATAGTCCGTAGCGTCATCGCGCTCCGCGTGTGCCGCTCGCGGTACACGCGCCGTGTAGAGCCATCGTCCGTCGTCTAGGCAACGAAGACCATCGGCTTTGTGCGGAAGGGTTGCCACCCGCTCGGCCTCACCGCCGTCAAGTCGAATGCGATACAGGAACGACTTCCCTTCCTCCTCCTCGCGTTTCGAGAGAAAATACAGCTCTGATCCGTCATTTCCCCAAGTGAATGGACCGTCCTTGCCGCCGCTCGTCAGCCGCGAGACTGTACGTGAAGCAAGATCGATCGAGTAGATATCGGATCGGTACCCGTTCTCTTCGATATCAGCTTGTTTGACGATGAACGCGGCTGTTCGACCGTCCGGTGAAATGTCGATCGCCGAGAGGAACTTGTACGAGAGAAGGTCTTCAATCTGGACGGGTTTCATGACGCCTCCTTGTGAGGTTAAGTCTACTCGTGCGGGGACCGAGCTTCAGCCCGGTCGGACTCTATGACAGGAACTTCCCGTCCTCACAGAACAGCTCGTCGTCAACAAGGACACGGCCGCCGTCCCTCAGATCGCAAACCATATCCCAGTGAATCGCCGAATCATTCGTGCTCCCCGTCTCGGTGAATCCCTTTCCTACCGCAAGATGGACTGTGCCTCCGATTTTCTCATCGAACAACGTGTTCCCGGTGAACCGCTGAATCCCAGGATTCGTCCCAAAAGCGAACTCACCAACGTATCTGGCGCCTTCATCGACATCCAGCATCTCCCTCAGGAAGGCTTCGTTCTTGCCCGCCTCGGCCCGAACAACCTTTCCCTTCTCGAACCACAGCTTGACATCCTCCACCTCTCGCCCGCGGAAGCAGGCCGGGTAGCTAAATCGGACACATCCCTCAACGCTGGTCTCCACCGGCCCGGTGAAGATCTCGCCATCCGGGAAGTTCTCCCGGCCGTCGCAGTTCTCCCACGTTCTTCCCGCATAGCTGAGTCGCAGATCCGTCTCATCTCCGAGCAGATGTATTTCGCTTCGCCGATCCAACCAATCGATCAGCGACTGCTGCTCCCGAGAAACGTGTTTCCATACAGCGATCGGATCTGGTTCATCGATCCGACATGCTCCGTAGACGAACGCTTCGTAGTCTCGGAGGGACATTTCAGCCGTTTGCGCAGCTGCATGGGTGGGATAGGACGTTCCCACCCATCGAAGCTCCTTGCTCGCCATCCGCTCCAGAAATCGCTTCGATAGCGGATGCGTTGCCTTCGCCCGTCGAGCCTGTTTGGCAGCATCCACGCCGGTCAAGCGCTTCGTGTTAGCATCAGTCCACACACTGATCGATGCATCGAACGCTTCCACCGCTTGCAGGAGAAAAGGCGCCACGTAGTCAAGCTGATCATCGTTGGCGAAGGAGTAGAGCAGCTCCTCGGTCTCCTCAATCCCAAGATCGATCCATGGATAGCCTCCCGCCTCCAGGATCGCTCGATAGAGGGCAACGACAAGCGGACGACCCTCTACGTTGGCTTGGATCCGAACCAGCTGGCCCGATTGCACGTTGACGGAGTACTCAACCAACACCTTTGCCACAGTTTCGATCCTCGGATCCTGCATCGCCCGCTCCTCCTCTTGGTAGGGTTTGAGGCAGCCGCCATACACATCTTCGTGAACAGCAGCCGCCTCAGCAATCTTGCCCGCTTCAATCGAGATGTGCGCGAATCGGCTGCCAAGCCGGCCGCGCCTTGGGCTGTTCCCCTTTCCGCGCAGTGATCTAGAAGTAGAACTCGCTTACGTTGTCAATCTCGAGCTCGCTACACCCTCGACCGGTGTATTCCAGCGCAAGGACAACCACTTGGCCCTCCATCTGTACATCGAGTAGGCCGTACGACAATCCTGCCGAGGCAACTTCGTTGCCGAGTTGCACGTACTCCG